>ERZ1673697.111-NODE-111-length-129189-cov-10.137230_pt1 | contig 129189 bp, 107 predicted proteins | sample MGYA00580227_ERZ1673697 | MGnify/ENA primary metagenome ERZ1673697 (study PRJEB41218, sample SAMN15661759) | gut metagenome | host: Homo sapiens | place: Canada: London | collected 2015-08-20/2019-03-30 | study: EMG produced TPA metagenomics assembly of...
TAAAGTATAATATTTTAGTGTTTTGTTTATGATCTGCCAATTAAAGTTCCGCAATTTATTCCATGCAAAAGTAGAGGGGGATTCCATATTACACAATAGCTATTCTATTGACATACAAACATAAAGCATGGAGATTTTTCCTTTAATATGGAAAAATCTCCATGCTCTTTAAAATCAGGCAAACCAGCCAATGAAAAGTAAGCTATCTTCATAGGCCAAGTAAGTTAAGTTACTTCGGCATTTAAGTTGACTTACTTGGGCAAGTAAGTTAAGTTACTTTTCTTTTCATAGACACCTACCCTTTTCTCAAAGCCTTGTCCGCCCCTACATCGACACCTTTCCATGCCTTCAGGTTAGTCCATTCACTATAAGGCTCAGTCCAGAAAGGATGATCCGCCGGAAGCCCCAATGGCAAAAAGGCCGCTGTACACAAATACAGACTCCCTGTATTTATATAAGGTTCGGACATATTTATCTGGCTTCCTGCAAAGCCAATTTTCAGCCACCCGTTTTCATCAAAAGTACCGGGCATGGATATCTGCCTCTGCATAACAGCTGTCAAGGCAGAACGGATCTGTCCCTTGGAAAGAGGCTGAGGAAGCTTGTCCAACAAAGCAATATGAGAAAGCGCATGAAAAGCGCCAAAACGATACACGATAGAACGGCCCACTACAGGATAAGTAGCTTCCGGAGAGATCATCCGTTCAAGCTGGGCAGCCATTCGTTGTTGACGAACCAATTGGCGTTCCAAGAACTCGGCACGTTCCAATCCATGTTTTTTCATGACAGACAATACATCCGTCAACATCGGATGGATGACCAGACTGTTATAGTAATCCAGATGCAATTCTGCTCCATCTCCATACCAGGCATCTCCTTTATACCATTCATCAATGAAACGGTTTACACCATAATATAATCTCTGACTATCATATTCCCCCGTAAATTCCAACAAGGCCGCTTCTACCATCGAAGCGAAAAGCAACCAATTACTCTCATTAGGCTTTATGCCACGCGTCCTTTTCAACTCATACACCAGTTTTTTTTGAGTATCCGCATCCAGATTTCCCCAAAGTTGTCCGGGAGCCCTCAACAAACCTTGTACAAGAAAAGCCGCATCTACCAAAGGCTGGGAATGACGGTTATCGAACATCAAATAATCAGCTGATTGCGGATCGACGGCCTGTTTCAGTCCTTTAACCACCAGTTGAATATACCTTTCTCTTAACTTTCCTTCCTGAGTGTCATCCGGTCCCAGTTCCAACCAGGGAGCAATACCGCAAACGGTTCTTCCTACCGCTTCCAAATAGGAAACGCTTCTACGTAAAGGTTCATCGGACAGTGACTCAAACGGCATATTCCTTTTCAATGTGCCCTGACTGAGATTGACCAACACAGGATCAGCGATTTTTGTTAAAGTCTGCACCCAGTACATACGATCCTCACTACCTGTGGGCTGGGCATACAACTTTCCACACAGGATCATAAAACAAAAAGCGATTAACAAACAATTCCTAGTTCTCATTCTATATTTTTTTTAGCATTTACACCCTTATTTATATTGTGTAGGCAATACCCCAAACAGTTTCTTGAATGATTTTGTGAAATAACTAGGTGTATTAAAACCAACCTTATCAGCTATCTCAGCAATGGTAAGCCCTCCCTCTTTCAATAATCCGGCAGCTTTACGAAGACGTACATTCTTCACAAAATCAGAAGGCGAGCTTCCGGTGATAGATGTAATCTTCCGGTAAAGAGTAGCACGACTCATGCACATATCCCTACTTAAATCTTCTATGGAATATTCAGGATTACTAAGGTTCTTCTCAACCATATCCAATGCCTTCTTTATTAATTGCTCATCAGATGCTGAAATAGAATTCGCTTCTACTTTTCCTTCTTCCGGCAATGGATCTATCTCATGCCTTTGCTCCGGATTTTGTTCCAGTGACAGAACAGTCTGTGTAACAATGGGCTTCCGTAATTTCATATACATCCGGCCCAATCCCCAAACAACCGATAAAACAACAAGTACATAAAATAAATACGCCCAACCTGTTTCATACCAAGCAGGCAGACACAGGATCATAACCGTCAATGTACTCTTACTCCACAGTCCGTTCTCATCTGTAGCACGGACTTCCAGTTCAAATTCCCCTTTTGACAAATCAGACAAGCCGATACTATTTTTCCCTGCCGGTAAAGCCACCCAATTATCGTTTCTTTGTTTATAACGATAAGCATATCTTACCTTATTCGTATTCAAATAATCAAAAGTGGAAAAAAACAATTCCACATTTCTCTCATGAGGAGACAGGCTTATTTTCTCTTGATTATCCACCCCGATTTCAGAAGTGTTATTCATTTCGATGGACGTCAAACGTACCGTCGGTTCAGGTATCCTCCTTTTTTTCTCGTTATAATGAGGAAAAGTCACAATTCCACCTCGTCCACCCACACTCATTTCTCCCCGAGGACCTTTATACAATGACTGGAAATCTTCCAGATTTATCCAAGAATCAGCACAAGACATCATAGTAAAGATATGTGTTCCGGGATGATAGACCATCACCCGCTGTGATGTAAGAATCCAAAGATTCCCATCGTCATCCGACTTTATATCCAAAACAGCATCCCCTGTCAATCCACAATCTTTTGTCCGGGAAATAAAATCATTCGTATCCGGAGAATAACCATACACATTACCCTGTTTAGTACCCACCCAAAGATTGTTGTCCGAAGCGACAGTCAATACTGAATAATTTTCTCCTGTATCCTTTATTTGTAACCGGCTTTCTTCGGAAATTCTCCACAACCCTCTACTTTCAGTTGCAAAATAAACAACTCCTTCATTAGACGAAACGATAGCATTTATAAAACTAACATCATCACAAACTGTAGTCAATCGGCCATCCTCCAAGCTATACCGGAATAAATGGTAAGTAGTCCCTATCCAAAGATTCCCACGGCAGTCATCATGCAAAGCACGGATACGCTCACCTTGTTTAATGGGTATGGTACATACGATGGATTCAAAAAGCCGGTCCTCCTTATACCGAATTAAAATCACCGAATGATCCCTTACCATATAGAGTCCCTCTCTATCCGATGGTCTCTCAAAGAAAAAAGAAAGCTCCCTGTCATTCTCAACAACAGATATACGCTCTCTCTGGGGATCGTAAGCATACAGTCCCAATTTCTTTTGCCGGATCCAATAATAATTCTTCTCTTGAGAAAACTGCATAGGAGACGCGATTACCCCCAGATTTTGCTTTACCCCTTCCATAGACAAAGGAAGCACTTCATTGGGTAGAAAAGAAATAATGAAAGAAGAAGGATAATAACCTGTCACCCATAAATTTCCGGATTGATCGGAAAGAATCTTTGTGAGGATTTTCCTGTCAGCTGATAATAAACGGGAGAGATCTACCTTATCCAAGGAGGCATCGGCCGTTATTTTATAGGCATATAAGTTATCTGCCGCAGTCACCCACAAATATCCCTTAACAGAATCTTGTATGATATGATGAAGCTTTCGGGTACCGGAGTCAGAAGACGCATTATCCACTGTTTGCAATCTAAACATTTTGTCCACGCCCTGTGCCTTGGGGTCAAAACGTACCATACCTTTTCCCCAAGTAGTAACCCAATAATACGGGGTGTTATGATCTTCCGTCATGCTTGTGGGATACTCATCATAGGGCCAAGGATATGAAATAAAAGAGTCCTTTACCTTATCATAGCAAAAAAGCCCACCTTTTGCCTGAGTTACCCAAACTTTCTTTTTCTTATCCTCATAAATAGAATTGACGGTATTCTCTTGTCCTTTCCATTTAAGAATATATTTTCCAGTTCTTTCCCCTGACGCATTGTATCGAAACAGGTGTCTGTTAGTCGAAATCCAGACCGTACCATCAGACGTCGCTGTCATTGTAGTTATAGTCCAACCCTTTATCGTTTCATCAGCAAGCGCCCTTATCTCATAATCTGTTTTTGACAAAATATAGACGCCACGCTTCGTTCCAAACCATATTTTCCCTTCACCGTCTTCAGTAATACACGTCACACTGTTGTTTTCCAAGACTCCCGGGTTCTTGAAATCAGAACGGAATACTTTCACCATATATCCATCATCACGGCACAAGCCTCCCCCCTCAGTGCCATACCACATATATCCTTCCGAATCCTGGAAGATACAAAGCAATTCTTTGGTCGGCAACTGTTCCGAATTAGGAAGGTTTCTTACTATCATATCAAATGCTTTGACCGGAACGGCATTTATCCGCACAGTCAATAACAAAATAATGATTGGTAATACTATCCTTCCTATGTTTTTCATATCCTTCACGCAAGTACTCCTGTTAAAAAACAAACGAATACAAAGCTAGGAAGAAATTCAAGAACTTGCAACTTGTCGGTTTAATTAAGTATATTAAGAATGACTTAAAAAAGAAGAATATTAAAATCCAATTATTTTGATACTACTTTAATCCCATCCGGAGCTTTAACTGTAGAAACAACATTTCCACCATCCTTTTTCACATGTTTGACATATATCACCCCTAAGGGAGTAGGATAAGTACCTTCCGCCCATTCCAAATCACCTAAATGAGGATTAACACGGATCATTTTGCAACCGGCATCCAGCACCTCGATTCCCAAAACATGCCGTGTCATCCAAGGAGTAGGTCCCGAAGCCCATCCATGACAGAAACTATGTCTGAATCCCGGATAACAATAGTCCCCGAAATCACCATGAATATCATCCTTCCCCTCAGGTACAAAATCATCCAGCCGTGCGGCATTACGACTCCAATCCAAATTAAAATCCTCCCAGAAAGTAGTGGCGCCCAAGTCAAGCATCCCTCCCCAATACTGACGGATGATATCCAGCGCCTGTTGATATTCGCCGGCCTTTGCCTATGCCTGCAACATATAATAGCCATAAAAAGTGGAGAAATCCTTTGCCCCTCCGACCGAAATTATTTCATCACATGCCCTCTCCGGCTCCATCAGCCCGGCAACAGCCATTAAAGCAGCTGCCTGTTTCAAACGGTTGGGCTGCTTAATCTGTTTTTTAAGCCGTCCGGCAATCGCATTGCATTTTGCCGCATGTCCTTTTTCGCCAAGCAAGTCACACAATTTCGCACCGTCATCCAGCGCCCAACAAAGCAAGGCGCGATATCCAGCTTCCACTCCTGCTTCATTGGGTGTAGACGGCCAGTCCAAAAAACGTGATTTAGCCAGACTTTCATTCCCTTCCTCATCCACACAGCTATCTATACAGTCTATCAGTCCGGTAATATAATCACGATGTTTCCGCAGGTAATCCAAATTCCCATTATGCATATACCATTCATATTGAATAATCAGATACCACATGGAATATGCACTCATCCCGTTCAGCCATTGCGGTAGCGGAAACTGCTCACACGCCAGATCGATGCTTTTATCCACCACCTCATTATACCCGAATACAGCCATGATGGTAGACACCTCAGGATGCATGTCACCTAACCAGACCACACGGTCCCGCTTGATGCCATCCCACAGATATTCCTGCATATTCAGATGAACCGTATATGCTCCCGTCATCCAGATATCATTCAGCCGCGGATCACTGCAACGAAAAGAACCCAAATAAGGAATATTCCGGTAACGCATGACGGCAGGAGCCTCCTTCAGGCGAATCACCGCATCCGAACCCAGCAAATCAATACGGACAAAACGAAATCCGGTATTGCCTATTTCTATCTGCCCGTCACTGGGAACCTTCATCGTGATATCACGCATTGCATGGTCATTGGTGGAATATCCTTTTCTGCGTCTGCCGCCATCGTGCTCGCTGCAAGCTTCACTGACCGACTCACCGAAACGGACACGGACCAATTGGGTTCCCCAAGGCCTGGCCGCCCCCAGCACCAATTTCAGCCCTCCATGCAGTTCACGCCCGTAGTCCAGCAGAATGGATGCTGTATCCCGCCCACAAGTGTACATGGAACACATATTCCTTTTCCCCAGTTCCGGCTGTCCATTACCAGAGAGCAACAACACCTCCTTGTTCTGAACCAAAGAATCATGACTCACCCACATTATCCTCTTGGGAGGAATATAAAGGCGTGAGAGCTCATCCGGACGGGTATCAAGACTATCCTTCCCAAAAACGGGAGGGATATAAATTTGGGCGCTGACAGTTCCAACAAGCAACGCCCCCAACAGCGCCAGCACCATTTTTATTTTTATCATATACATTCCTTATTTCTTCATTTCTTTCAATGTAAAACAATCAACATCCGGTGCCCAGCCAAAACGATTCCCCATACGGATATTATTATATCCGGAATTAAGAACAATCGTACAACTAGCCTCCCGTAGCTCATCCTCACCTCCGGAATTCAGTCCCTCCATTTCATATTCCATACCGTTCACCCATATCTCCAACTTACGGTTTACAGGAGAACAATAACGGACAGTCATCTCATACTCTCCTCCCTTCCCACTATAAACTTCTCTCCATTCGGCATAGTTCTCCCTGCTGCCTCCCAGATGGTGTACTTTCATACCTCCTGAACATTCCGGTGAAGCGGCATACAATATTTGTTTAGGATTCTTGCCCAAATCATCAAAACAAGGAAGATAGGCCCATTCCGCCTCATACTGGTCAGGTTCCAGACGCTCTTCCGCCTCCATCCTGCAAATCAGCACACCATGGGGCTGCACCGTATAACGGCATTCGCCCTCCACACTTTCCATATCCTCGCATCTTACCAAATCCCGTACCTTTGTCATCCCTCCCAGTTCCAGCACACGCAACGGAGTACGAAACTCATAAGCACTGTCCGAGGCGTTATAAAAAGCCACGGCACGGACTTTGCCCCGTTTCCGTTCGATATCTTTCACCAAAACATAACCATCCTTTTCACGTTGTACCACATAAGCCTGAAGTCCCAAGGGGTCCTGGTTCAATGCGATCAGTTCCTTATTTTTCAACAAAGCCAGAGAGTTTTCGGGGATTGTCGTCATGTCACACCCGACAAGGAGAGGGGAACTCATCATACACCACATTCCAAAATGCACCTCTTCCTCCGCCTGTGTCAACCCTCTGCCCACTTCCAGCATATCCATGTCATTATAATGTCCCTCACCGGCATAAGCGGAAAGATAAAGATTCTTCTCTATGATATGTTTTACCGAACTCCAACGAGGACGGATATCCGAACTGATACGCCAGGAACGTGCCATATCCTTCGCCCAAGTACCGGGGAAAGCCCAACGACAGATATTAATGGAAACATCCGTACGTCCTGTATTCCTGATAGCCTCGCAAATAGTGGCATAACGTTTCTCTTCTTCAAGTCCCAACTCCTTGGCACCACAATAATCTATCTTGATGAAATCATAATTCCACTCTTTCAGATAAAGATCCATGTCCTGTTGCTCATGTCCATAAAGGCCGGAACCTACTCCGTTAGCGTCATCATCATAGATGGAGCCGCAAGTGTTATCCCCCGCGTCTGAATAAATACCTGCTTTCAATCCCAATGAATGGATATAATCCGATACAGGCTTCATCCCGTTGGGGAAACGCTCGGAATGTGCATGCATTTTTCCGGTTTCATCCCTGTATCCGAAAAAGCCGTCATCCACATTAATATATAGGTAACCCACATCTTTCAATCCAGTGGTTACCAAAGCATCCGCCTGCTTCTTTATCAGGTCTTCGTTGATATTTACATGATAGGTATTCCAAGAACTCCATCCCATGAGGGGAGGCAGAAAGGCTCCGGTTGCTACTGTATCTTCGTCGTGAGCTATTGTGCAGGCACTGGCTGCAAAGAGAAGGGCCAAAATCCCTCCGACTACAAAATATTTCTTCATAAGAATCTTTTTATTCGATGATTAATCTGCCAATTTGAATGTATATTCACCCGCTTTCTTCAGCACCAATGGTTTGCGACAGCTCTTTTTTATAATGCTAACCGTACATCCTTCCGGAATATCAATGATACTTTCTCCTTCAGCATTAAGTTTCATCGTGATGTATCCTTCTTTGACGGGAATTCTGGAGTGAATCCATTTAAGATGGAGCAATTCGGGACGGATCGTATATTCATTCGTCTTCATCGAAGACTGGCTGAAACCGATAAGACCGTTCAATGCGCCTACCACTACCGGGACTCCATTCGCCCCATGACAAAGACTCAGGCCGTACGGACGGTTATAAAATACCAGTTGACGGGCGCGGGAAGCATTCATCATAAAGTTCTCCGGGAAACGGGTATGTCCCTGATCCATCCAGTCGCCGAACACACCATAGATATGATCCCATAACTCTTTTATCCGCCCGGCTTTGGCATAAGCCAGAAACTCATAACCCTTCTCATAACTGACCACTTCATAATAGTTCGGCAAATTCGGCAGAACATTTTCAAACAGGTTGTCATAATGTTCTTTGGGAAAGATATCGGCCAGTATTCCCCAATATTGGGCATGATGCGAAATACGCTTGTCCACAGTCACATTGTCATTCATTGTACCGTTGATGAAGACCTTCCGGTCATCATCCCAAAAATGTTCAAAAATCTTCTTTTTCAGATTCCGGGCCAACTTGCGGTATCTGTCCGCCAATGCACTCTCCTTCCACAGATCCGCGAAATAAGCTCCGGTCACATAATTATAATAGAGCATGATCTGGGCATAAGCCGCCACCCCTTTTCGGGCAGGACCGTTATAAGTGGACCATCCGGGGGTATAACCGAACTGCCTGTCTCCATAATTGCCGTGTACAAAACCATTTTCATCCACGATGGAGGCATAAAAATCAAGCAACTGAATGATGCGGTCCTTGTATTGAAGGGAAGTGGTCAAGTCACCGAAACGCAAATAGTTCTGTTTCAGGCCGAACAGGGCATGCAACGGATAATCAGGAATCCCTATATCCGATTTCTGCGGATCAAGCGGCATCAGTGCTATGGAAATTCCGTTTTTTGACACCTGCTGGTCACCGAAAAGATAATCCCCCGCCAGGGTGCTGACCAGCGCATCCATGGACCAGGGAAGAAAATCACGCTTCACCCCGTCCAGATAAAAGCGGTGCATACTGGTATGCAATGTCGCACTGCTCATTTTGAACAGGTTGTTCACATAATCATCATCCGTTTCAAACTGCATCTGGTGCTCTACCGGCCACAATGACGCATCAAAGCGAAGGGAGGTAATCTCAGCCCCCTTGTCGCATTCCAGTGAAACATATCGGAGAGCGCGTTCCGGCAAAGTGATGGTGCCGCCTTCTTCTGACAAGGTAATAGGAGCCAATGGATATTGTTCCAGTTTCTTATCATCCCGTTCCAGTGCTTCTTCGGGAGTCTCGCCGACACGCACGGTTATAGTCCCCTTTCCCTTAGCCCGGAAAGTCAGTGCCCCCATCTCAAGATGGAAAAAGTCGATGAGGACATAACCATTCTTTCCGATACTGACTCCGTCTTTACCTTGCATCTCAGCATTGCGCATGGGGAGTATTTGTAAAGGTTTAATCCGAGCTGTCATATCTTGCGGAGCATCCGGCAGCACGCCCGGTTTATTATACATGACGGCACTCTCGGGTATTGTCCAATGCTCTTTATCCATGCTGACCTGCCATTCATCCGGATTTTCCAGTCCCGCCCCTTTCAGAATGATACAAGGTAACGAGTCATCCGTTGTCACCTCAAACAATAAAGAGGATCTGCCCGCAGGCAAAATAGCCTGTTTACCGGAAACAGACTGTTTCACACCATTTATATAAAGAACAATATCCGACGGCCCCTCCCAGCAGAGGCTACTTTCCTTTTTCAATCTTACCTCTTTTCTGAACCAGGCATGATTGTTCTTTGCAAAAAATTTACCCGGATATCCTACATTGACGCAACGCTCTTTCGAGATACGGGCACATTGTTGCTGGTAGAAAGCAGCCAGTTGTCCCGGATACCACATATAGCGACTGTTCCATTCCTCCTGAGGCTGCCGGCTCATGATGGTTACATTAGGATCCAGAGAAGGATCGAACTCTTTTGTCTGGGCATAACAACATAAAGATACTGTTATAAAGATGCTTAGTAATTTTAATCTTTTATTCATGTTTTTCCAATGATATCCGATTGTTATTTTTATGAATTCCGAATAGACTATAAATACTTTCTTACATTACAAAACGTATTGATAATCATATCTTCTTAAAGTTCAGTCACCAGCAGGCTTTTCCAACTTATTTATTGGTGTCATAGGCCAATAAAATTTTTGCCAATCATCATAATTATAATAGTGAAAATCCCGCCAATTTGAACGAAGGTATTTCACAAGTTCAACATTGTTAGATTTTAACCCCATAACGACCAGTTTACATATTTCATACGCTCCAAAAGCATTGCTGTGTGTATCATCCTTAAGTTCTTTGTCTTGTCCTGAATAAGAATTGGCCGGGAAATGCACGAAAAGTCTTTTACTAAGTGAATCTCCCATCGCATTATATAGTTCAGTAGTAGATTTTGTAAGATCTATAAGTGGCAAACATTCACGCTCTGCAAGTGTACGGATAGCCACCGGATATTCACCATGAGTGCCACAAATTTTTCCATTTATAAAATTACGACGTTCTGTAGGAGTAGCCAATATAATATGTGCACCTTTAGGTCGCAGATAATCTATAAATTTCTTTAGATTATATGTAAAATTATACCATGCTCCACTACCCGGGATATCGTCCTTTTCATCATTGTGCCCGAACTCTATCAGAACATAATCACCACATTTCACTTCTTGTACAATTTTTGCCAATCTGTTTTGTTCGATAAACGAGGTGGTACGCAAACCACTCATTGCCATATTCTCAACAGCAACATTTTCATCGAACCAATAGGGAAGTATTTGTCCCCAACTGGTATAAGGCTCATTATCCTGATCAGTTACGGTGGAATTGCCACAAAGCCAAATTTTCATTTTAGGATGATTGGATTCTATTCGGATATGACTCACAGCAGGAGAATTTCCATTGAATTCCAACGTTAAACGATTGTCCCAACCCCAATCTTTTCTTTCCCGCATTTGTAATCCTACTGTATTTTTTCCATCAATGTATGGAGTCCGTACATTAACATTGAATGTCACATCACGAAGCTCACCTTTCTTTGTTATCATACGTTCCACCACCAAACGTCGGGTTTCAGCCCTTAAAACTGTTACACCTGCATATTGCTTGTTTCCTATTGTCACTGTTACTTTATAGTCCCCTTCGGGTACTTTTACAGAAAAAAACATAGGATGTTTCTGTTTTTCAGATACAGCAGAAGTATTCCGATCATAACCATACCCCACTTCATCATTATATTTAGGTTGCGGTTTAGTCATATCAAAATTCCAGACCTGCCCGTATGTAACGAAGGAAGACTTGATTGACAGTATAAGTATTAATAAAATAAGTATTTTTTTCATATATCCTTTCATTCGTTTATCGTTTTCAACCGAAGTGTGCCTTTCAATCCAGCTGAGGATACTTTGACCGTAACATTCCCAGCCTTCTGATCGCTTCGGAGAATGATCTGCATCCTTCCCTGATACATTCGTTTGGAAGTTATGCCATGAAAGAGCTCGTCCGTATAATGATCCCCGTTATCCAATGCCACCAACCGTGCCGCACCTTCCATTTGTAAAGCAAGCGGCTCGTTGTAGTCCCATACCGGACGGCCTTTTTTGTCTATAGCCGTCACGTTTATATATTGCAAGTCCATACCGTCCGCCTTCCAGTCCGCCGGCGTTTCCGCCTCAATCCGGAGTGCCACGGCTTTTCCGGCAGTTTCGATACGATGACGAGCCACTTCTTTGCCCGACTTATCACGGGCTATTGCCACCACAGATCCACCGTTGCCATAAGGAACATCCTTCCAATAAATCATATTACGCCGGTTTGCCTGTGTCGTATCGTTTTCTTGGACTCCCATGCTCTGACCGTTTACCAACAACTCTACAGAATGTGCATTGGTATAGGTGAAGAGTGACTGTCTGCTGCCCGGGGTATGGTTCCAGCACTCGTTCAGCGCCATGCGTCCCACTATGACATCATTCCAGCTGACGCTTTCCGCCCCCGCCGCATCGACCACGCCGATATGTACTTCGGGAATCTCCGGCATGAAAGCCGATTTGATAAGGTAGGCTTGGGGATAAGGGCGCATGGTATGGTCAAAGAAGGAGTAGTTCCAGCCTTTCTTGGGCCACTTGTTGGATTCTCCCCAATACTCGGCGGATCCCCAATAGGCCATGCCCACCGTCCGTTTTCTGTCCATATTATAATAAGGCTGTAACAGATTGCTGGTTTCAGCCTCACTCTGGAACAGGATAAGGTCCGGCCGGTATTTCAAATAAGCGTCATATTTGTCCGACTGGTAATTGAACGATGCCACTTCTGTGGCACAAGCCAGTTCAGGGGGCACTAAATAGTCGTTGAACTCCTTGTCGTGCCGGGTTATAGCTCCCGCACGGGCGGGGAACATGGCTACAGTGGTGAGACGTGTATGATCCCATCTCTTTACCAGCTGGTTGAATATGTTATAGGTAGTGATTCCCCAGTCGTTGGCCCCTTCGAAACCTGCCCATCCTTCACGAATCTGAAGCTCGTTCCCCAGGCTCCACAAAATGATGGACGGACGGTTACGGTCGCGTTTGATCCATTCTGTAATCAGTTTGTGCCAGATATGGGTGAACGGCTGGCGGCCGCCCCAATAGTCATTGTCACTCCATTTGTCCGTCAGTTCGTCCACCACCAGCATCCCCACACGGTCTGCAATGCGGGCAAAACTGTCACTGTACGGATTATGTGAGCAGCGGATGCAGTTATAACCGAAAGATTTGAGTTGCAGCATCATGCGTTCGATGGCCCTGTCGTAACTGGCGGCTCCCAGTGCGCCCAGATCATGATGGTTGGCATTGCCCTGCAGGAATATCTTTTTCCCGTTAAGCTTGAAACCGAACTCCGGTGAGAATTCCAGACTGCGGATACCGAACTGTTCGGTCAGGCTGTCCACCACCATACCGTCTGCCGTCACCACCACTTCAGCATTGTAGAGTTGTGGGGACTCACATGACCAAAGTTGCGGATTCTCCAGAGTAAGCGCCGGTAATTTCACTTCCGTGCAGGTCTGGTGCGTATGTTCGGGCATACCGGATTGCACGGAGCCCACTATGACACCTTCCGGATTGCGGAGGGTGGTCCGTACCCGTACATCATGCTTCTGCCAGCCGTCCACCTCAACCTGTACGGCTACCGTTGCCCGGGAGGAGGAAACTTCGGGAGTGGTGATATACACCCCGTGGCGGGCGATGTGTGTGGGATTCTGCACCTGCAGATACACATCACGGAACAGACCGCCTCCCGTGTACCAGCGTGAGCCTTTCTTGGGACCGGTGGAGGCATAGACGGCTACCACGTTTTCTCCGTCGTGACGCAGAAAAGGGGTAAGGTCCGCTTCAAGTCCCACGTATCCATAATCTGTCGAGGCTATTTTGGTACCGTTCAGATAGACATCGCCCAGATAAATGATACCTCCGAAATCCAGGACCACCCGTTTCCCTTTCCACGACGGATCGGTAGGGAAAGACTTGCGGTACCATCCTTCGCACATGGGTTTGAATCCGCGTGCACCTCCACCATTTTCAGTCCAGGGTTGTTCGAACTGGAAATCATGAGGAAGGTCCAGTGTACGCCAGGAAGAGTCATCCAAGGCAGGAGAGGCGAAATCGGTATTTTTATTCTCGTTTGTAACCAACTGGAATTTCCAGCCAAAGTTAAAAAGGACTTTTTGCTGTGATGCAAAATTTTCCAAAGGTACATTGACCAGAGGAGCTTTTTCCTGTGCTTTCTGATATTGGGCTGTTACTCCGACAGGAGCAAGCATTAAGAAGAAAGCGATAATGATGTTTTTCATTTGATACATTATTATAAAGAATGAACACCGATTTGTGTCGGCTCGTTTATTACGCAAATATCGGAATTATAAAGAGTTGCAGACATGGAATTTAGTTGCAATACCTGTATTATCGTACAAAAAGTACATACAATGGCTACTCTTTTCTTATCAGTCGTATGATATCAAGTTATTAGGGCATTCCAATATTTTATGATTGGAATGCCCTGAAACTTATTTTTCAGCAGGCATATCCGGTACTATGGGCCAATATGGATTTTGATAGATAGGAGAATTTTCTACTGTTTTGTTATCGGGAGCGGTGATCAAAAACTGCTTGACCATAATGGGGTGCAGATAATGAGCCATACGCCAAGTAAAACCATTATAACAGGTCTGTTTAGAATTCTTCTGGTAAGGGCGCAAGTATTCGCTGACATTAGGTGAAGAAACATTGGACGCGTCTGATCCATCATACAGCAAATCTGTATACCAAGCCTGCATGGGGGTGTTCCATAAATGAAAACCTTCCGGTATATAAGGATGTTCAATCAACTGGTCCATAGCACGCCAACGGCATAAGTCCATATAACGAAGCCCATCCGCCATAAATTCGCATCGGCGCTCACGACGTATGTTATAGAGAGTTGCGTCTATTAACTTACCACCGGAATACGCTCCCCAATCATTTTCTGCTTCTTTACTCATATCCGTTAAAGCAATGGTCTTTTGAAAATCCTCATCTACATGAGAACGACGGCGAATAATTTTCCAATATTCGGTCGCTGTTCCGTCCAAAGTACCCTTCTTTTCATAACTGGCTTCCATGTAATTCAACAAGGCTTCTGTCGCACGATAAGCAATAGAGGCTGTATATCCTTTTGAGTTTGAATAATATTTCTGGTGAAAAGGACCTCCTTTACGTATAGCATATCCTGTCACATAACGGCGGGCACCATCTGTAATTGTAATCAACGGATACGTTTCTTCAATATTAGCTGTTTCACCAATCACATCTTTAATCAATATATTATGCTGTCCGGGTTCTTTCAAGAAAATCACCAATCGGCTGTCTCTGTTCTGACGAACATCGTGTATAGTTTTATCTCCCATATAATATCCGTCTCCATCTGTATAATTGCCGTGCGTATAGACCGGTGTGCCATCAGCCATCAAAAAGTTATTCACAAAGCTCCGAGTGACCCCCACTCCATTGTTTCCCCAACTAGCACAAACATTCACATTATGTTGCACCAGATTATAGGCATATTTGCGCCATAATAGCACCTCATCTACAGAAGACAGATCTTCCTGGGCAAACATGTCAAAATATGGATTAGCCGGTTCATCGGTTGACTGTTGCAGGACACCCGTATTTTCCGTTAGCTTGTTTTTAAACCGTTCTGCAATATCTTTAGATGTATCCATGGCGATTTCTAGAAAATAATCTATCTCGTTGTCAATGTTTCCACTCGGATACTGATAAACGGAATTATAATCTTTAGATTTACCTGGCCAGCCGTCACCATTAGGCACAAAAGCCGTATTTTTGAAATATTTCAACCAAGTACCTTCAAACAAAGCTACGCGTGATTTTAACAATATGGCAGCGTCTGTGTTAATTCTGGTTGTCGGCATACTTTTGGCATTTAATAAAGTAATAGCTTTATCCAAATCACTCAGAATAAAGCGAGCCACTTCATTGCGTGGAAACCGTTTACTGGCCTCACTCAATGCTTCTTTGTCATCCGGCAATGGGTGGGTAATTATGGGAAAATCTCCAAACAGCTGATAACGTTTAAAGTATTCACAAGCACGTAGGAAAAATAACTCACCGATATAGTGTTTTATGCTGTTAAGATCACCATTGATGGTATTGGCATTGCCGCTCAAGTCGTTTCCATCAGCATTATTATCCCCAAATTTAGGCAACACATTCGATAATACAAAATTGATCTTGTATATTTTATCGAAGTTCCAATTACTGGTTTCCGCATTGTCCACTTTCCACAAAGTGGAAGTAAAACGATTGGGAGCTGTAACTTCTATTTGATTGTCCGTTGTTGCATCATCTTTGTAGATGCCGTATGTATTTCCAGTTCCGTGAGAGGGAAGAATATCAGCGTACAAATTATCTGCAGAGGCTTGAATGTGGGTTGCCTCTGTAAAATATACTTCCGGGGAAATAGATGCCTCAGGTACTTCATCCAAATAGCCATCGCAAGCAGTAAATGCAAATCCTGATGAAGCGATTAGTACAGATAAGAATATATGTTTTGTTTTCATTGTATACGTATTATTAAAGTGTTAAACTTAAGCCAAAAGACCAGGTGCTTGATAACGGATAAGCATTACCACCATTACCGCCACTAATTGTTTCCGGATCAAACAAAGAAGACAACGACGTTCCAGTCCAAAGATTTTCTCCGGAAACAAACACACGGCATCTGGTCAACCCCATACTTTTCATCCATTTTGCCGGGAAAGTATAACCTAACTGGAAATTTTTTAAACGGATATAGGATGCATCTTGCAAATAACGTGTCTGAATTTCTTGGTTCTTACCTCCTTCGGAGAAAATAGGACGGGGATAATAAGCGTCAAGATTTGCAGGAATGGTATGACCTGACAATCCTATATCCTCCGCACGAAAATAATCCTCATGTTCCTTAAGTCCACGAGCCCCCCACATACTTTGAGTTCCATAAGCACCAAACAAATAACCACAGAAATTTTTTGTACCCCAAAAATCACGCTTCATTACACCTTGAAAGAATAAACGTATGTCGAATCCTTTCCAATCAGCATTCAAGTCAATACCAAAGAAATATCTAGGAGTACTATTGCCTATTACTTTCAAATCTCCATGATCATCTAATGTACCTGCACTTTTAGATATTTTTCCATCTCCATTCAAATCACGATACATAATATCACCGGCAGACCATTTGGAACCAATCGCATCCTGTCCTCCATTAGGAAGGGAAAGGAGATGAGCCTGCATTTCATTTTCAGATTTTGCTATTCCTATTGTTTCCAATCCCCAAATCTCGCCCACTTCGCGTCCTTCAACGTATTTGTTCAAACCGATCGTATTTGTTGCGTTGCTCGGATAGCTGGTAACAATTGTTTTAGCATCGGAAAGAGTTAAATTAGCACTATATCCAAACCCGTTTTTCAAACGGTCTCTCCATCCAATAGATAGTTCCCATCCATTCGTTCTTAAATTACAATTGTTGGTTTTAGGAGCAGCTGTACCCAAAGTAGATGGGAGTTCAGGTGCAGGCCCTACCATACCATCCGTATAACGAATATAGTAATCAAAACTACCTGTCAAACGATTACTGAGAAAGCCATAATCAAAACCGATATCCCAAGTACGAACCTTTTCCCAAGTCAAAGAATTGCTGACCAAATTTCCCGGCTCTGCCGTATTAGGTTTCACTCCATCTTGCAACCATGTTCCACTAGAAGACTTTAGTATCATATCACGATAGGTGGGGTACCATACTGTTGTGTTCTGATTACCCAACTCGCCATAAGAAACACGCAATTTCAATGTATTGGCTACATCAGTCAGAGACTCCCAAAATTTTTCTTGAGCGATGTTCCAACCTAAAGAGAATGAAGGCGACCATTGCCAGCGGCTTCCCCGACGGAAACGGGAGGAACCGTCATATCGCATATTGATTTCCGCCAAATAACGTCCCAGGTAATCGTAATTCAAGCGACCGAAGAAACCTGCCGTTTTCCATCTTTTCCCATTTCCACCCGCTTCTGTCGCTTTGGGGTTACCTTGTCCGTCCAATCCGGTTGTGACATCAAAATAAGGCATTCCCCCCATCATTACACCATACTTTTTTGTAGAAGAAAATTCCTGTTTCATATCTTCTGTCTGGAAGCCAAGCATAACTTTTGCATTATGGGCATTATTAAAAGATTGGGAATACTCACTATAAATATTTAGGTTCAGATAGTTCTCTTTAGTCTGATCTTGATAAAGATAAGACGTACCATGAGTATCTATTAAATTGCCTTCCACATCATGATTATAAGTAGGAATTGAAGTTTCTTTTACCGATGAGTTCATTATACTGTAATTAAACTCCACATGTGTAATCCAGTTTTTGACCGGTTCAATTACTAAAGACGCTTGTTGATAAAGACGGTCTGTTTGTGCATTACGTTTTCCACCTTCAACAAGGTTTTGGACTGGATTAGTCCAACCATTATTGGTATAATAACCATTGGGATCTTTTACAGGCATATTAGGCCAAGTAGCTCTTCCTAACTGGTCATAAAAAGAACTGTTGAAACTGGTAGGACGCCATACATCATTACGAGTAAAACGGGTACTGTAATTGAATTTTAACCATTGAGTCAAATCAGCATTGATTTTAGCTGTTACATTGTAACGATGAAGTCCATCGTCACCAGCTTTCAAAAGTCCTCCTTGACCCAAATAATTGAAAGAAGCATAATAAGCTACAATATCACTTCCTCCATTTAGACTAACATTATGTTCTTGAGAAAAACTTGAAGATTTGTAAACTTCATCATACCAATTTGTATTAGCCCAAGCTGTTGTAAATGGATCATAGTCTGGTTTACCCCATTGACCGTTGGATGAAGCTTTTACTCCCCCTGTGCTTCCACCTCCGGCTGCTTGCCAATCCAGCATATCCTGCATCAGATCTTCTGTAAAGATAAGCCCACCACCCTGATTAAGCGAACCGGCGTTCATAAAGTTTGCAAAAGTGTAGGAATCCATCATCTTCGGCATATTTACAGGAGTAGATATACGGAAGCTATTGTTATAATTTACAGAAGTCTTTCCTTTTTTGCCCGATTTGGTAGTCACCAGAATTACGCCGAAGGGTGCCCGGGAACCATAGATGGATGATGCCGCAGCATCTTTCAATACAGAAATATTTTCTATATCTTGAGGATTGACTGTATTCAAATCTCCTTCCATTCCGTCAATTAGAATAAGAGGTGCACCGCTGGAACCCTCACCAATAGTTCCTGTACCACGGATACTGATATCTGCGGTCTTGTCCAGTTCACCCGAACTTGTTGATATCTGCAAACCGGGTACCAATCCTTGCAGGGCTTGTGTAGCAGAGGTTACAGGACGAGATTCTAATTCCTTAGCTGTAGCAAGCCCTACAGCTCCTGTCAGATTCACCTTCTTTTGCGTACCAAATCCAACCACCACCACTTCGTCCAAGGTCCTGGTATCTTCTTTCAATACAATAGTAAGTTCTTTCTTTCCGGAAACTTTCACTTCTTGAGAAACATATCCGATATACGTAATCTGTAAAACGGCATCTTTCGGGGCATCCAACACAAACCGCCCGTCTATATCTGTTATCGTACCTATTGACTGACCTTTCACTGTTACATTGGCACCGATTACCGGCTCGCCATTCGCATCTTTCACAATACCTGTTACTTTATTTGCCTGTTGGGCAGCTTCCCCATCTTTCGCCTTGCTCATCAGCATGATATTCTTGCCCTCCATGGCATAATAAATATCAGTACCTTCAAAAATCTTATTCAGCACTTCGGCTACAGATTTGTTCTGCGCATTCACCTTCACATTGCGCTTCAGATTCACCTCGTTCACATTATACACAAACAGATAATCTGTCTGTTTTTCTATTTCACTGATTACCTTGCCTGTTGACACGTTATCCGCCACAACAGTCACCTTCATTGTCTGAGAATAAGACTCAGTGGCAAAAGCTGTTCCGGCAAAGACAAACAGGGCTAAGAGTGTGTTTCTCATCATACGGAATAAATGTTTAATTTCTACAATAGATTCCTGATACAAAATATTTTTCATATATTTGCATTACTAATTTTAGGTTCAACTTAAGATTATTTGAGAAAAAATTGTCAATGCATCATTGACATTTCCATGGGATGGTGTTGCAGCACTATCCCATTTCTTTTTTAGACCAGGTGTGTTATTTCATAGGCATATTCTTTTTTAAGGGTTAATTAATTGTTATCACATTCGTCTCATCGTCCTTTGTATAAGTAAACTTATTATTGAGTTTCAATACTTTCAGTACATGTTCCACCCCATCTTTCGTGCGGAATTTACCTGTATAACGGTTCTTTAAAATCCGGGTATTGTTGACCACAATATCCACCCCATAATACAGTTTCAGTTTCTCTATCATATCACGTACGGATATATCATTAAAACAAAGCAAGCCCTCACGCCACAAAAAATAATCGGCCTCCTTGATGCGTCCTTTCACCAGTCTGTTGCCTCTCAAACTGGCCATTGTGTTCGGTTCCAACCTCATTCCACTGTTATTCGAACCAGGCACTAAAATCTCGACAGCACCTTCCAACAAAGAAGTTTCCCATACACTATCCGCTGCATAAGCCATTACATTGAACTCTGTACCCAGCACCTTTACATTACACCTGTTCGTCTCTACAATAAAAGGCTGTTCCACATTCTTTGTCACCGCAAAATATCCTTCACCATCCAGTCTCACCTGACGGGTATCACCTTTAAAATCACCCGGGAAGGTCAAGGTACTGCGTGAGTTTAACCAGACTTTCGTACCATCCGCCAACCTCAATTCCGCCCGTTGGCCCGCCGGCACATAAATGGACTGCCATGTTTCGTCTTCCGGTACCTGATGTTTTCCTGTCCAATAATGTGTACCCAACAAGACGATCGCAAACACCGCTGCTATCTTGGCAGCTTCCATACATACTCCGCGTAATGAGAAATGTTTCCTTTCCCGGCTATTCTCCTCCGCCACAGGTTCCGTACGCCACAATGCCATGTCATGCAACTTCCGTTGTGCCATATATTCACGCATGTTCTCAGGATTTTCCTGTATCCATTCGGTCACACGCCGTTTTTCGGCTTCAGTAGCATTTCCGGCTATATATTTTTGCAATAATTCAGGATTCATATTCTATGCTGTTTTATTAGAAACGACTCAAGAAGGAACTACCCTAAAAGAAAATGAAGAAAAATATAAAAAAATCATTCTTACCCTTAAAGACATCCGTCCCCCCATCCGGTCGGGCTTAATAATAAAAGAAGAAATAAAATAAAGGAAGATAATCTTTTAAAGTCACCCGCAGTACTTTCAATGCTTTTGATATATGATATTCCACCCCCTTTACAGAGATTCCCATCTCTTCGGCAATCTCTTTATTGGATTTATTTTCAAAACGGCTCAAGATAAACGCCTGTCGCGTCTGTTCTGACAAGGTGCTTAAAGTAGTGCTGATGATTTTTTCCACTTCATCCGAAAAGATCTCGTCAGGATTGCACGCTTCCAAGGCAGACATACGGATAGACAATTCCTGCCGCTGCCAGTCGGCCATCACTTCAAAAGCACTGCGTTTTACTTCCTCGTGCTTTAGATAGTCCAAAGCCTTGTTCTTCAAAATTGTCAGTAATAACGGTAAGATATATTTCTCTTCAACAGGCTCGGTCTTCAACTTTTCCCACAACTTTATTAATGCCTCGGAGGCAATATCTTCTGCTGCCAAATCATTATGAACGTATGATTTGGCAAAGAAAAAAGACTTCTTATAATAAGAGGTATAGATGTCATTAAAAGAATTTCCAGACATTTTGCTCATTTGTATATCGGTTGTGCTTTTCATCCATATTACGATGGTAGAGCAAAGTTAGCAATAAACCTTTGATAAAAACAAAATTATCCTGTTAATTCTTTCTCTTATATGCTATGAGCTTGCCTTATATGCAATCGCCCTCCACCGTCAGACCAAGTGACAAAAAGAGAAAGTTGCCATAGATATGAAATTCACGGCCCCCTATACTGTCCGACTGGAAGGCAATCTTCAACTGCAAAGTATCTCCCGGAGCAACATGAAACTTGGAGCATCTCGTTTCCGGACAATCCCAAGAAGAAACAATGTAATAAATATGTAAACTGTCACTTCCCATGTTTTTATAGATAAAAACGCCACCACCAAAAAAGTCGTATAAACAAATCGCTAAGCAATCTTTTTCATTTATTTCTCCTTATACGATTCCCCCTGAAAAATCCTTCAAAAGCTTCAGTCCTCCCGCAAACCCTTTGCAGGAGGACGTTCCGGCTGAAGGATCACACCGGAAAAAAGTTTCAGGCTGCGGAAGAATCCTTCAGCGTCACCAGCCGGTACACATTGCCATACTCGGTATGCACACGCTGTATCCCCAATGCAACCATCATCCTGCCCAAGCGATTCGGAGTCACCCCGCGCATGGCAGCCGGATAATGTTTCTGCAAATAATTGAACAAATCCATCGTGGTATAGGACTTGGACAGCTCCCCTTCCTGCGGTATCCGGAAACAACGCAAAAACAACTCCTGCTCGGCAGGCATCTTATAAAAATTCCGGTTGCTGCGCTGTATCTCCTTCTCTTCCTCTTCCGAAAACCAGTAACGCTCTCCTCCGACCAGCTCCGCTTTCAGCTGGGCGAACAATTGCGCATGATCGGGCGGTGTACAATCAATCTTATCATCCACTTCCGCACAAAGGAAACGGCGGCTTCCTGTGGGATCAGTCAGCAGATCCGTCATATTGGACGTACCGATGAAAGAGGCAATACGAGGCAGATGACTGAATGCCGGACGATGTGCCCTGCGGAAAGTCAGCGTGGTCATCTGCATCAGATTCTTCAAAACGGGCATCTGTCCGGCACGGTACTTGTCGAACTCATCCATGTTGATCAGCCCGAAAAGCGAAAGTTTCTGTTCACATCCACTCTCACTCGTCAGGTCGAACTTGTCTATATAATAAGGTGTAAGTTCCTTAGGCATCAAAATCTTGCAAAAAGAAGACTTGCGCTTCCCCTGCTCACGGCTCACCAACATAGGCGCCACCGCATTGGCGCAATCCTGCGCCTGCCCCAGCCATTGGGCGGCAACGCCCAGCATCCAGCGGTGGAAACCTTTTGTCCACAATGGTTTACGCGATATACGCACGGCCAGCGGAGTTACACGATCCACTCCGTCCCACTGAGGTAAGTGGTTCATATAATGCAGAAAAGGATGATAATTTTCCACCTTTCGAGAATGGAGCAGACGACTCACATCCTTATCCCAGCAGTTGATGCCGCCGGTACGCGCCTCCAGGCAGAATGTATTCAAATCACGTTGAGCCACTATACCATACTCTTCATCCGGCATCTCTTTCCCACGATACTCCGTCTGTTCGGTGAGAAGGTTATAACGGAAATCATACCGTGCGGTCAAAAAGCGCTGCAAGGTTTCCAGCATATTCTCCGGTTTCTTGCGCCCCGGCTTGCCCGAGACCGAGTGGTCTACAGTGGTTGGGAGCGTCTCGGCAACCGTTTCAACAGGATTGCCGGCTTTCCCCACCGAGCGTCCGGTAACCGGAGCCGTGCTTCTTCTCACGCTTTTACTCATTTTCATACTTTTTTTGCACCAGCTCAGTAATTTTTCCACTAATTTTTTCATCCTTTTTTATTCTTTAGGGTTGTGTAATACCACAAAGATAATATCCAAAACACCCGTTTGCAAGCATTTGCCGCGCATCACGGCCAAAAAGTGATTAAGTGAAAATAACCGGGAAATTATTCGTTTTTATCAGGACTATTTCATACTTTTGCACCGTCAAACTGATCGTTTCACTAGAATGATGAAGTTTTATCACCCAAGTGATCCAATTTCATCACTCGAGTGATCTAGTTTCATCACCCAAGTGAAACAATCAACTTGAAAGGAAGCTGCAACAAACTCTTCCGTACAAGAAAGCATAAACAACCGGATAAAAACAAATAAGCGAATGGCTATCAAATTTGAATTTTATGAATCACCCAATACGATAGGTACGCGCAAGAAGCGTTATCATGCCCGTGTAGTAAACTGGCAGCGCATCAATACCGACTACCTGGCTCGGGAAATTCAATACGGATCCTCACTCACCGTGGCGGACATCAAGGCAACCATCATCTCGCTCAGCGAGAAACTGGCCTACTACTTGAAGGACGGCGCCCGGGTGCATATCGAAGGAATAGGATATTTCCACATCTCATTGACCTGCCCCGAGACACGGACGCCAAGCTCCACGCGTGCCAACAAGGTGAAATTCAAATCGGTGACATTCCGTGCAGACAAATACCTGAAGCATCAGTTGAGCGACGTCAAGACCGAGCGTTCGAAATACAAACCGCACTCCATGCCGACAACCAAAGAAAGCATAGACGAGGCACTGACGGAATACTTCCAGACAAACAGCGTGCTGACACGCCGTAAGTTTGAATCGTTATGCGGACTGACACGCGCCACCGCAGGACGTTATATCGCCCAACTGGCGAAGGATAAAAAACTGCGCAATATCTCCATTCCACGCAACCCCATCTATGAACCGATGCCGGGCTTCTACGGAAAAGAGAAACTGCCCGAACCGGTGAACGAAGCGGAAAACGTACCGGCAACAAACGGCACGGACCTGACAACGGAGTAATTATACAACGAAACAATTATAATAGAAAACTTCTACAAACGAAGCTCAAACCATAAAGAGCTGAAACTTCTACACTAGGCTGAAGGAATTCCGGGAGGAAATCCTTCAGCCGCTTTTCTTTATTGGCGGGCGTTTGCGAAGGAGCTGAAGGATTTGAAGGAAAAAACAGGGGAAACTCCGGGGGAGGTACTTTTCAGCCCACCAGCCACACCAGCATGGGCAAGTAATCCTTTAAGGAAACACGAAGCAGCTTCAATGCCTGTTGGATGCGGTAAGCCACAGTCTGTGGCGACACATCCAACACCTCGGCAATTTCTTTATAACTCAATTCCTTAAAGCGATGCATCACGAAGGCCTCCCGATAACTGTCGGGCAGAGCAGCCATCGCCTCCTTTATTTTCCGGTCCAATTCCTCAAAACGACCATAATCCACTTCACACAATGCCACCTGTGTCCGCTCATAGAAGGCAGCTTCAGCTTTGGTTTTCACCTGTTCCCGTGTCAAGTGGTTCAAGACTCTCCGATAAGTCATTTTGAACAAATATTGACTCAATGAAGACTCGATTATCAAATCTTCACGATTCTCCCATAGCCATAACATCACCTCCTGAACAATCTCTTCGGCATCTTCCAGCGACACCAACCGGTGAGCATAAGCACACAGCATAGGATAGTACCTTCTGAATAAATGGTCAAAAGCATTACCATCCCCCTGTCGGAGAGCATTAAGCAAAGACAAGTCTTCGACGGTATGATTCATAGTATAATAACTGTTTTCCTTGCGCACAAAGATAATGTTTTTTATCGGAAAGAACTTTTTTTTGAAAAAAAAGCATTTTTCGTTTAGATACCTTTCATTCTCGCTTGTCTTAATAATATAAAGGAAAAAATTAAAGCATAATTTATGGAAAACCATACCGATATAGAAACTTTGTTAACTAAATATTTCGAAGGGAAGACCACTCCTCCGGAAAATGAGCAGATAGAAGCCTGGCTGAATGCCGACGAGGAACATTTACATATAGCCAGGCAGTTGAATACGCTCTATCTGGCGGTGGACACACAGCATATCACCAAGAAAATAGATACGGAAAAGGCGTTAGATAAGGTAAAAAGCAAAACAAAAGTTAGAAACCTGTCCTGGTGGGGATGGACACAACGCATTGCGGCCATCCTGTCCGTTCCCCTCCTGATAGGTGTATTGGCCCTGTATCCGGGCAGACAGCAGCCGGTAGTCACCGCTCAGATGGTGGAAATAAAAACCAATGCAGGCATGACTACCTCGGTCCTGTTACCGGACAGCACGGTAGTTCACCTCAATTCGGAATCCTCCCTCCGCTATCCCACCTTTTTCGCCGACGATGTACGCCAAGTGGAATTAAACGGTGAAGCTTATTTCGATGTGACCCATCATCCCCGGAAACGATTCATCGTTTCCACCCCTCATCACTCGCAGGTGGAGGTGTACGGAACAAGTTTCAATGTGGAAGCATACGGTAATGAAACTCCCATTTCCACCACGCTTATCAAAGGTAGCGTAGGGTTTATTTATAAGAATAACAAAGGAAAATTTCAAAAGAGTATGCTCTCCCCCAGACAGAAGCTGGTTTATTCCCCACAAACCGGAGATATCAAGTGCTACGCTACCTCGGGCGAATCGGAGATTTCATGGAAAGACGGCAAGCTTATCTTTAATGACACTCCGCTGGATGAAGTGCTGCACATGCTTGGAAAGCGGTTCAATGTGGAATTCGTATTATCCAACAAGGGGCTGAAAGACTGTTCGTTCACAGGAACATTCACCCATCAGCGTCTGGAGCGTATTATGGAATATTTCCGGATTTCCTCCCGCATACGCTGGCGGTATATCGACAGTGCAGATATAAAGACGGAAAAGCTGAAAATAGAAGTGTACTAATATACGTTTAACCCTTAATTTAAATACTGGAAAAATGAACAGACAACAGGCTCCCTGAACAAAAAACATACGGGAGGATATTGGCGTATCACCCCGTATGAAAAAATCATCTTTCAATGCTTGTTTGGCGACAAGCAAAGACAACATTTTATTAACTTTATCTCAATTACAAAATTATGAAAAATTATTTTAGCGTCCAATTATTTTGGATGATAAAGTCGTGTAGGTTAATCTTAAATAAAGCTCCATTACCTATGAAACTAAGTGTACTCTTTTTAATCTGCTCGCTAAGTATGACTTATGCGGCAGAGTCGTATGCGCAAAAGACCATGATCAGTCTTGAAGTGCGCAATGAAACAGTTGGCACTGTGTTGGAAAAGCTGAAAAAAGAATCGGGGTTTGATTTCTTCTTCAACAATAAACACGTAGATTTGAAACGTATTGTATCAGTCTCGGCAAACAACAATAATATATTCAAGATACTAGACCAGATTTTCGCAGGGACGAACGTGAAGTATTCGGTGCTTGAAAAGAAAATTATTCTTTCTACTGAGATTGTGCAAGGAATACAGCAAGAACAAAATAAGGTGACAGGTATTGTAAAAGATGTGAATGGAGAGCCGGTAATCGGTGCCAATGTCATCGTAAAAGGCCAGTCAACAGGTACAATCACAGATATAGACGGGCGGTTCGTTCTGGATGCTCCGAAAGATGCCGTTTTACAGATTACTTATATCGGGTATGTTTCTCAAGAGGTAAAAGTTTCTGGAAAGAAAGAACTTAATGTAGTATTGAAGGAAGATGCTGAGACGCTGGATGAAGTGGTGGTGGTAGGCTATGGTACGATGAAAAAAACAGATTTGACAGGAGCCGTCATGCAAGTAAAAACAAATGATATCAAATCAGTCACTACAGGTAATCCTTTACAAGCATTGCAAGGACGGGCACCAGGTGTTTCAGTCATGACTAATAATATTCCCGGTGAGTCACCAACCATGCGTATCCGTGGTTCCGGTTCTATTAGTGCGGGAAATGACCCTCTTTACGTAGTAGATGGTTTCCCTTTGATGAATGGTTCCATATCCGAAGTAAACGCTAACGATATCGCTTCTATTGAAGTACTTAAAGATGCATCTGCAACTGCTATTTATGGTTCCAGAGGGGCTAACGGAGTAGTAATGATAACTACCAAGACAGGTGCCAAAAACGCTAAAAACTTATCTTTCAATGCCACTTACGGTTTCCAAATGCCCGGGCGCTTGATAGAAACGATGAATCACGAGCAGTTTGTAGACTTTATAAACACTGCATACACTAATGCCAAAGGGAGACCTGTATATACAGCTGCCAATCCCGCTCCTGATATCCATACGGATTGGCAGGATAAAATTATTAAGGATAGCGCTCCTGTTCAAGATTATAGCATCTCTTTTGATGGGACAACAGGAGATACACAATATATGGTGTCAGGAGGTATGTTTCTACAGGATGGATTGATTTCCAGTGCCAAATTTGATAAATATACATTCCGTAGCAACATACAGCATAAATTCAATCGTTTCTTAACCATCGGTAGTCATCTGCAATATGCATATACCGAACAAGCCAAGGCTGGAATCGCAAATACAGCCGGTAGTCTTAGTTCCATTTGGAGAAGCGGATGGCCTACGTTGCCTGTTAAGAATGAAGATGGAAGTTTTGCAATACCAGCAGATAACCCAGCCATAGCCGGATTCTTCTCGGATGATGCAAGATGGAATCCTATAGCCAATTACGGTGAAGTCACCAACACTAGGACAACCAGCCGTTTGTTTGGAGATGTATATGCAGAAATTAAAATAACCAAAGACTTGACTTTTAAAACAAATTTCGGCATCGATATAGCCAATGTAAGAAATTACAACTATGGATCATCCAAACAGACAACAGCCACGGGATCAGGTAATGGAGGTAATGGATATATTAAAGAATTAAGCCGGATAACGGAAAATATCCTTACTTATACAAAAAACTGGGATGAACATCGTTTTTCTGCTACAGGAGTTTATTCATGGCAAGATTATGTATATGAAAATTTATCAATCAGTGGTAAAGGATTCCAAAATGATGAAACAGGCGCATGGGATATGGGATTGGCCAACCGCGAAACAATGAGCTACGCCAGTGGGAAATATGGTAACACCCTAATTTCATTTACCGGACGCTTTACCTACGCTTACAAAGACCGTTACCTGATGACAGCGACAGCACGTTACGACGGTTCTTCACGCTTCGGAACCAATAACAAATGGGGATTCTTCCCATCTGTTGGTTTAGGATGGCGCATTTCTGAAGAAGCTTTCTTGGCGAACAACAAGGTTATTACTAATCTAAAGCTACGTGGAAGCTATGGTATAACAGGGAATCAGGAAATAGGTAATTACAAATCATTGGCACAATTAAAATCGAAAAATTACATTTATAATGACGCACTCATGCAAGGATTTTATGAAACAATAGGGAATCCGGATTTAAAATGGGAACGCACGAAACAGTTCGATCTAGGTTTCGATTTGTCATTATGGAATAGAATTCATCTGAATGTCGATTATTATTCCCGCCGTACTTCAGATTTGTTATATGATGTACCTATTCCTTCTACTTCCGGTTTTTCTACTATGTTGAGCAATATTGGTATTGTCAGCAATAAAGGGGTGGAAATAGCATTATCCGGTCGTATTGTTGAGACAAAAGATTTCAAACTGGATGCAACTGTCAATATAAGTAAGAACAAAAATGAAATCAAAGAACTATATAATGAGGTAGAATCAATAACCGTTACGTCTGGTTTAGGTCTAAGTAAATATTTAAAAGTCGGTGAATCATTACTTTCTATTTATGGATTAAAATCAGAAGGAATTATTAAAACAGAAGAGCAATTAGCAGCTTATCAGAAAATTGTTCCGACTGCCCAACTAGGAGATGAAATGTATGCCGATATTGATGATGATAAAGCAATAACTGCTAAAGACCAAATCAATATTGGTGAAACAGAGCCCAACTTCTTTTATGGAGTGGCCCTAAATCTTGAATATAAAAAATTCCATTTAGATATTTTAGGGCAAGGAGCGCACGATTTTGCAGCAGTTGGTGCTTCAAACTCAGATATGAAGATCGGAATTCATGGATATGGAGATAGTTTTAATTATCTATTGGTAGGTGAAAATCAAACAGATAATCGTTGCTCCCTGCCATCTAAATACGCCTATGAACGTATGTGGAGTCCATCTAATCCTAACGGTACATTCCCTAGAGCGGGAGCCTCCAACCTGTACTTATCAGACAGAAGCAATAGTGGATGGAATTATTTTATAATTAAAAGTATCGCTCTTTCTTATGATTTTGGAAATAATCCAATCAAAGGTATTAAAGGTATAAAGGGAATCAGCGCTTTCGTGAACTTACAGAACTTTATCACCTTTGCCAACCATAGAGGGTATAATCCTGAGAATGGCGATACAAGTAATCCTTGGATCAAGACCATAACCATTGGAGTAAATGCTAAATTTTAAGTAATCATTAAATTAACAATTATATGAGATCATTATTTTTCCATATAGATGCATCCAAAATAAAATGCCAAAGTATAAAAACAACAGTACTGGCTATCTTTGTTTCCATGTTTGCAGGATGTACAGATTTAACCGAGACTCCCTATACATTTATTGCCCCGGGAAGTTATTACAAAACAGAAGAACAACTGAATACTGCATTGACCGGTGTTTATGCAGGTTTCCGCTCATTTGCATCCAATTGGGCTTTAATATACCAATTAGAAATTATGACTGAGCATTACTCTCCGGGACATACCAAACAAAATTCAAAAGCCTTGAATGCATGGCAAAATGTAAACCAGTCAACCACTTACAATTTCCAAATTTGGGATAGCGGTTATGATGTGATCAATCGTGCCAATGTAATACTGGGACGCGGTGAAGGAGTCGATATGACAGAACAAGCACGGGCACAAATTTATGCACAAGTACGTTTTATGCGTGCTTACACCATGTTTACTATGTTACGCATTTATGGCGGATTGGCTATTCCTGAATCCTATACTTCCGGATTGGATGGGCTTGAAATTCCTCGTAAAACTGCCGATGAGACTTATGACTATATTATCCAGGACTTGGAATATTGCATAGCTAATCTGCCCACTCGTTCACAGTGGGGAAGCAGTGCCTATTACAAGGCAAGCAAAGGCGCCGCACAAGCATTATTGGGTGATGTATATTTAACACGTGGCTGTATGAATAATAACAATACATCCGATTTTCAGCAAGCAAAGAAATACCTGGGTGAAGTCATTGATTCACATGAATATGAACTTTTACCTGATTATAAAGACCTATGGTACTGGTATGTAGAAGAAGCTGCAAAAAACACAAAAGAATCACTTTTTGAATGTCAATTCGGAACTAATGCCAACAATGAATTGCATTTATACTTTGGTGTCATGGATACACAAAAATCATTAGGCAGTAAACAATACCATCGTGCATCAGTTTCTCATCAAGCTTATTTTTCTTATCTGCCTGAAGACACACGTCTGTCATGTATGCTCACGGAATACTTAACTGATGCAGGAGAAAAACGCTATTGGGTTCCTGAAAACCATGGTTTTTATGGAGGTGTAACAGGTGGATGGCTCACTTCAGGTCCTGGAAATGTGAAATTCTACGATCGTACCGAAGCTGCCTACACCAGCGGTTGTGCCAAAGCAAACTTTATTTTAATTCGCTATTCAGATGTTCTTTTGAATTATGCTGAAGTGGAAAATTATCTGAATGGTCCTACATCTGATGCCTATGAAAAATTAAATGAAGTACATCAACGCTCGTTACCCACCCCCGTAACATCAGGGCTTTCAAAGGAAGCTTTTGATAAAGCCGTGTATCAGGAACGTTCATGGGAACTGTTGGGAGAGGGGCAATTGTACTTTGACGAGTTGCGCACCAATCGGTTGGGTAAAAATGTATATGAACATGTACGCAAATATTTTGATCTAGGGTATTATTTGTATGATAAGTTGCAATTTGTTCCACAACAGTCATTCTTATGGAAGATTCCCCAGACTTCATTGGATTCAAATCCGGCTTTAGAACAAAATCCTGATAATATATCCGATCCCAATTATCCTATCTGATTTGATAAACCATTTAAAAAGAGTCTGTTGGTTGTTAATTAACAGACTCTTTTTTATCAATTTCTAATTTTGTAAATAGTAAATAATCAAATATGAAATCATACGTTATTTTTTTATTTTTCTTATTTGTATTTAGTGCTCGACTGGCTGGCCAACATACTCTGCCCGTTACAATACTGCCATCAGCTCAGACTGGCTCACCCGGTGTAATGTCATTAAATGGCACATGGAAATTTATGATGCTGCCTTCCCTGCAAAGCGCCATACCCGACGGATGGATAAAAAGTGAATTTAATGATCTTGACTGGAATGAAATTCACGTACCGGGAAATTGGGAACCTCAAGGTTTTAAACAACCTGAATATGGACATGATTTAACAGCATGCATGGGATTATATCGCACTCGTTTTTCAATTCCTTCCGATTGGAAAAAGCAACGTGTCGTACTCCGTTTTGACGGAGTTCACATGGGATATGAATGTTGGGTTAATGGGCAATTTGCAGGAGATTACGGTAGTGGTTCCAATCCCTGTAATTTCGATATAACTCCATTTTTGCAGACTGGCAATAACACTTTGTGCGTGAAAGTAACGACTCGGAGTTTTGCCTGGAAGTTTGACACGATGGATAATTGGACTTTTTGCGGCATCAATCGAGATGTCACTTTATTCACGTTACCACATCAATATATTGAAGACATAACCTTTATTTCTGAGAACTGCATGGACAACGAAGCCGATATTCAGGTGCGTGTACAAACGCAAGGAAATATAGACAAAGCCATACTCCGATTGTCTGTTCAGGATGAAAATGGCCAGAGAATATCTGATTTTGAGCAAACTGTATCTGAAAATGGTATATGCGAAATAAAAAAACACCTTACCAATATACGTTTATGGACAGCGGAAACTCCAGTGCTATATATACTCGAGGCTTGCTTATGCAATACTAAAGGTGATATTTTACATCGTATTTCTCGTCGTGTGGGATTGCGTGAAGTCAAATCGGTTGGTCGTGAAATTACATTAAACGGAAAGCCGATACGGCTACGTGGTGTATGTGCAAGTGAAGTTCACCCTTATTTAGGCAGTGCTTATACAATGGAAGAATGGCAAAAGCAGCTCCTTCAAATGAAAAAGGCACATATAAATTTTATCCGTACAGCCCATTATCCCATGCACCCGGCATTTTATGATCTTTGTGACGAAATGGGCTTCTACGTTTGCAATGAAATCCCTTTAGCCTCAAGAGGTGGAGAATACCTTGTAGACAGCAAGTATAATAAAGAAATAGAAGAACGCACAGCTACAACAATCGCTCGTGACAAAAACCATCCGAGTGTAATTATTTGGTCATTGGGTAATGAAAACAAGACTGTTGCAGGTTCTGTTGCAACATTAGTAAAAGAAATAGATCCGACCCGTCTTCGCGGTTTCCCTCAGACAATAGGCGTCATGATGAAAATGATGGAAAATCCTCATCCGGATATTAACGTATTAATGGGACATTATTTAAATGAAAAGCAGTTGGATATAGTGGCTCAAAAGGCTACACTTCCTTTTCTTCAAACAGAATATGCCCATTCCTTAGGGCTTGGTTTTGGAGAGTTTGAACAAAAATGGGAACGTATTTTAGATACTCCCGGATTTGCCGGCGGAGCCATTTGGTGTTGGATGGATGGAGCTGCTGTAACTAAGGCTCCTAAATATTCTTGGCTAAAAGGAATCATGCTGGATTCACTTCATTATCTGGACAGTTATGGATATATCAACCCTCCGGGTGCGCTTGAACGTAATAAAGAGGCAAATGATGGAATCATCTACGCAGAAGGAACTCCGCAGGAAGATTATTGGTTAGTGCGTAAATTATATAGTCCTGTACAAATCATGGAAGATACGTTACAATATCCTTTGCAGTTAACCATACAAAACAACTATGATTTCCGTACACTGAAAGGTTATAGTTTGCATTGGTCTTTACAGAATCTTAACAGGCAAGTGGCTTCCGGAAGTATTTCATTAGAAGCATCACCTAAAGCAAAAGAAAGATTTGAAATTCCTTCAAATCTTCCCCCCAATATACTGTATAATGATGTAATGTTATGTGTATCTGTTATAGATGAAAAAGGAACTTCCATCTATGAGCGGGCACTTCCTGTCAATTTGGGAAGGAAAGAGTATAAACAAATTATTCTTTCAGCCATACCCGATAAACAGATGACAATTACAGTGACCAGTAAAGGAGATTTGGTTATTAAAGATAAAAAGAATGATAACGTACTAATGCAATCACCATTTTATTTGCGTGTTGGACGTGAATTTTCACAAGTATTAGAAAGCCGGACATCATCCAATATGTTTTGTTGGGAACCTTATATATTGAAACCGGAAATAAAGTCTTATAAAGTGCATAATACAGCAGAGGGACGTGAAACGAAGCTAAACTGTCAATGGAACCGTGTGGACAGTATCGGACAATATATTAGTGGTGAGGTTACTATTCTTGTGCATGACAATGGAGTTATAGCTATTGATTATATATTGGCAGCATCGCCTGAGGCACGTGGTAAATTAACAGAATGTGGCTTGACCTTAATGATGAGTCCGCAAATCAACACATTTCATTGGTTAGGACAAGGAATATACAGTTCTGTTCCGGGAAAGACCAAACATAATGAACGGGGAATATGGAGCCTGCATAAAGATGATTACAGGTTTTCCGGTAATCGAAGTCATGTAGAGCTATCTTTATTGTCTTCCTCCGATGAAACTGGAATAATAGTATGGGATGAACTTGGCAATATCGGTGTGGATAAAATGCATGGCAATATTATATTATCCCAAAATGTACACGTAGCTGGTTATGGGTCTAAATTTATTAATCCATGCCAGATGTTACCTTTACAAGATTTGCATGGTCAGAAAGGACGGATATTACTTCTTCCACGGAGCCAAAAAACTTTGCAGGATTCTGTAATTGAAATATTTTATAAGGATGGAATACTTCCACCAAGAGTCCCGGCTTGTCCATTTCTTAAGGGATATAGTTGGTAAATGTTCAATCATCCGAGAATTTTAAAAGGAGATATCTGAGTGAACCAATAATTCTTCTGACATTCTGAACTAGTGAAGAATCTATTTACCTATATTGTATGTTTATAGATTCTTCACTATCATCTAGATATTATTTTTTATGAAAAGATAAAAGAATAGGATGAAATATCTATCATCCTTGTTGTTCCTCTTATTGAAAGCAGGAACAGCCACTGCTCAAAACAATTTAGTAGTCAACGGTATTGATGACAAGAGAGATATTGTCAATGCACATGGCGCTTGTATTGTGGAAGAAAACGGAAAATATTATCTTTTCGGAGAATGGAAATCGGACAAAAGTAACGCTTTCCCCGGCTTCTCATGTTATTCTTCGGATGACCTTGTAAACTGGAAATTCGAGAGCATTGTCCTTAGGGTCCAACCCGAAGGCATCCTCGGCCCCAATCGCGTAGGTGAGCGTGTAAAAGTGATGAAATGCCCTAAGACGGGCGAGTATATCATGCTGATGCATGCCGATGATATGGGATACAAGGACCCTTATATCGGTTTAGTCACCTGCAAAACGATTGCAGGTGACTATCAGTTGTAGGGACCGTCTCTATAAGGGACAACCGGTAAAACGCTGGGATATGGGAACTTTTCAGGACACCGATGGAAAAGGATATTTACTGACTCATCATGGTCCTGTTTATCGTTTAAGTAATGATTACCGTTCGATAGAGGGTAAAGTGGAGCACATTAAAGGCATGGGTGAATCGCCGGCCATGTTCAAAAAGAATGGTGTCTATTTCATGCTTACCTCAAACCTGACCAGTTAAAAAAATGACAACCTCTATTTTACGGCTCCCCAGATAGAAGGCCCTTGGACGGAACAAGGACTGTTCTGTCCGGAAGGTAAACCAACCTACAATTCGCAAAGTACATTTGTATATTAGACTCATAGTTCTAAAATTCTTAATTTTAATTTGACGTTTTTCCCAAGACTTAGTAACGAAATTGGATTGTTAGTACTAATAAGTATATTTTTTCCCTATTCTTCTGCCCCCTTCATTTTTTACCTCAAAGGCAGGCTGTCGCTTCCGTATGATCCCATAAGTTTGTATTTTTACATCCAAATCTATTTTTAACTCTCGGGAACAATGACTACCTTTGCGTCAACAAGTATCACCGATTGAAAATATCCACAAGTCCGGATCAGTCGTTCTATGAAACAGCACATTAAAAAAACAATAAATTTCAAGTATGAAAAAGAATCTTATCCTACTGTTTTTATGCCTGTACGCTTTAGCAGGCTGGGGATCGCCTAAAGCTAAAAGAGTGGTCATGATTGCCTTGGACGGCATTTCCGTAGAAGGTTTTCAAAAAGCGAAGACTCCCCATCTGGATGCCTTGTTAAAAGAAGGCGCCCTGTCCGTCCAAACCAGAGTGGTCATGCCTTCCGTCACGCTGCCCAACTGGACCAGCCACTTGACAGGAAGCGGCCCGGAACAGCATGGAGTAGCAGATAACGGCTGGGAAATAGGCAAGAAAAAATTCCCTGCTGTCGAGACCGATGCCGATGGATATTATCCGTCAGTATTCAAGGTGCTGAAAGAGAATGTAAAAAACATGAAGACGGCCTTCTATTACAATTGGATCAATTTATTTTATCCACACAACAAGACCTATTTTGACGAAATCAGTTACCTGAAAGATGACGCCTATCTGCCTAATTACGAAAAAGCCTTTCACTTTATAGTGGAGCATCGGAAAAATCCGACACTGGTATTCCTTTATTCCGTCCATACGGATCACGCAGGGCATAACCACCAATGGATGTCACCGGAATATATCAAATCTATAGAAGAAGCGGATGTGGAAATAGGCAAATTCATTGAAAAGATGAAAGAAGAAGGACTGTATGAAAGTACACATTTCATGTTCTTGTCCGATCACGGAGGTATTAATTATGGCCACGGCGGAATGTCAGAAAACGAAATGATTGTTCCCTGGGGGATAACCGGACCGGGCATTAAAAAGAATTATGTGCTGGAGGAACCGAACAATACGGTCAACACCGCCTCGGTCATTCTGCATTTGTTTAAGGTGAAACAACCGCTCCCCTGGATAGGAGAAGTCCCAAGTTCCATCTTCAAATAAAGGTTCTTTCCATCTCCGGATAAATACAGAAAAGCCGTATCGTTACTCCAAAGTAGAGTAGATACGGCTCTCTTTCCGCTTTGCTGATACAGGATTTTATTTTCCGTGCGCAACCATATACGCCTTCACCTGCTCACTAATCTGCTTCATCCCTTTCACCGAAGGATGACCGCTCATCTTATCAAGCCCTTTCAGTTCGATGCAATCTATCTGATAATGTTTGCAAATCGTTCTGACCGATTCACTGATTTCTTTACCCAAACCATCATTCAACAGAAAATAAATCTCCACATTAGGATAATAATCAATCATTGTATCCAGCAGATAAGCCATGGCAGGGCGGAAAGAATACAAATCTTTTTTAGACCAATCCGCATACTGATACTCTCCTAAAGGTGATTTGGCCCAATAATCATTAGTCGCGCCAAAAATAAAAATAATATCAGGACAACCCAACGACTTCATCCGGGTGATGAAAGAACGGTCGCTATAATCCTCCGAACGGTAACCGGTATGGCAAATAGTAGCGCCGGAAAACGAATTATTCACACAAAGACGGTAGTTGTTCTCCTTAATAAACTGATGCCACCAAGTATTACGTACAGAAACCATATCCGTCTTCCGTCCTTCAGGAGGCGTCTTCAGATACCATACAAAATTAGTATCGGGCTGCACATAGCCTTCGAACGTGGAATAAGAATCCCCCAAGATAGAAACGGATTTCAAACTTTGGGCAATGCCCGGATGACAGAACAACGTACAAAACAGCAGAGTTAAAATATACTTTTTCATAGGTATTTGATTATTTCGCCTTCAAATATACATCATCTTTTGGTTTAGCACCTATAAAAACAACCTTTTTCTTCCATTTACAGACAAAAAAGAGACATAGAGCGGCTTCATAAAAATAAGAACAAATCCGATGGTTACAAATTCTATCTACAAACGTCATTACCTATAAGCCAAATAGAGGCCGTTTAACTTTTAAAAGACTAAGTATGACAAGAAACGCTTTTTGGGGACTGTGCATCGGGTTATGTATGGCAGGTACACAAGCCGTTGCTCAAAAGATAGAAAGTACGAGTATCAAAACTGATAACAAGAGAGACTGTACTTCATTCCATATCGACGGAATCACCGACGGAGAGTCCTTATTTACCGCTATCGGAGGACCTGACGCACCTGTGGTTAATGCAGGAATGCCGGGTACGGAAGGGATTCAAGGAGGATTTGAAGGAGGCTCTATCGTAAAAATAAAAGGTACTTATCACATGTTCCCTACCGAACGTGCCGGCGTGAAAGGGATGCCTGCCTACCACGACAGAGTAAAGACACGGATAGGACACTGGACCAGCACCGATGCTGTTCACTGGACACGCCAATCCACTATATTGGAATCAAGCGGTGTCTATGCATTGGTACATGAAGACAATCCCATGAATGACCGCCGTTCCGCCATCTGGTCTTATATGCCTGTATTCAGCGAGGAAAACAACCGATGGTACGGATTCTATCTGGCTTACACCACAGATAAAGACATAGAACCCAATCATTCTTTCGGCCGCATCTGGAGATGTGAATCCGAAAAAGAAGGTATAGAAGGAATAGGTGGTCCTTACCGGGACATGGGAATCGTGATAGAACCGGGACTGGACTCCCAACTTTGGGAAGGACGGCAAGGGGTCGCTTCTTTCTTCCCATATAAAGTGGATAAAGGCTGGAATGCGTTTATCAGTGGAGCTTATCCTTACGAAACCCGTGCAGATTATCCCTTGAAAGGAGGGGAAAAGCGCAAGGTATGGGCTGTGGGACTGGCCGAATCAGAAACCTTGGAAGGACCATGGAAACGTATGGGTGAGGAAATCAATCCGATAACTTCCATTCACCCGCAGTTTGTAGAGAATCCTATCGTATCCCGATTACCCAACGGAACCTATATAGCGATGTTTGACGGAGGACCGGACTATTTAAACTTGCCCAACAGAATGGGATACACTTTATCCATAGACGGAAAAAACTGGAGCAAAGCACGTTATATCGCCATAGATACCAAAGTAAAAAAATGGTGGACCGTCATGCGGACCCCGCTTTGCCTGATACCCGAAGGAGATAATGTATATACCATTGTTTATACAGCTTGGGATGATACGCGCTTCCACCCCATCGGGATGGTAAAAGTAAAATTAAATCCGGAAGTATTGGATAAACTGACAGCAGAACTGAAACCGGCTATCCCCTATTTAAATGAAGTCGGTGCACAAGCCATGCCCCGGAATATCGTTCCGATCAAGAATGCATATTTCAATATGCCTCAGCCGAAGCGTCCCGTTTTTCCCGATTTCATCGTCAATATGAAAGACAAAGGAATGACAGAAGATGCCCCTATTACAGATTTAGTGAACCGGACGATTGCCGAAGTCAGCAAACAAGGAGGAGGAACAGTCGTCATTCCTGAGGGAAAATGGAAATCGGCCCGTATTGTACTGAAAAGTAATGTTAATCTACATTTAGCCAAAGGAGCCGAAATAGAGTTTGCCGGTTGTGCGGAAGATTATCTGCCGGCGGTTTTCACACGCCATGAAGGGGTGGAAATAATGGGGCCGGCCGCCTTTATTTACGCCAATGGGGAAAACAACATCGCCATTACAGGAGAAGGAACCATTTACGGACCACCTATGGATGCTGAAATCAGAAAACGTCCTAACGGTGCTTCAGTGGTAGAAAAAGATGTCCCGTGGGACATGCCTATAGAACAACGTATCTATGACGGTATGGAAGGCAGGACTTTCTATCGTCCTAAAACCATCTCTCCTATCAACTGTACCAATGTATTAATAGAAGGGATCACGATGGAACGAAGCACCTTATGGAATGTGGTACCCATTTATTGCGAGAATGTAATTATAAGAGGCATTACCGTCAACTCCACCAAGGTGCCCAGCGGAGACGGCATTGATATAGAATCTTGTAAAAACGTATTAATTGAATACTGCACGCTGAACTGCGGTGATGATTGTTTTACCCTGAAAGCCGGTAGAGCAGAAGACGGATTACGTGTAGGCAAGCCTACAGAAAATGTAGTGATCCGCTACTCGCTGGCCCAGCATGGACATGGCGGGATAACTTGTGGTAGTGAAACAGCCGGAGTGATCAAGAATCTGTATGTACACGATTGTGTATTCGACGGCACCCGTACCGGCATCCGTTTCAAGACACGACGCAACCGTGGAGGAGGCAGTGACAACACGTACTATGAGAGACTGCGCATGATCAATGTAGGAAAAGCCTTTACCTGGGATTTGTTGGGCAGTGCTTATTATATGGGCGAACTGGCCGCACGCTATCCGGCAAGAAAAGTAAACCGGCTGACGCCTGATGTAAAGAATATCCTGATCAAAGATTTCATTGTAGAATCAGCCGACCAGTTCTTTACCGCCAATGGTATTCCCGAAATACCTTTCAACCAGGTAGTGGTGGAAAATGGAGAGATCAAATGCAAGAAATTAATCGGCGCCCTGAATGATGCCGCCGGATTTACGATGCGGAAGCTGACGATAGAATCGCAGCATAATGACATTCACATATTGGATGGAAAAGACATCCTGTTCGAGGATATACATTTCAAACTCCCTGACGAAGAAATCAGGGTGAATGTAGAAGGCAAGAGATCCAAAAACATTATTTTCAAGAACATCAATGCCAATCAGAAACAGGTTGAATATAAAAAGGAATCTCCCATGAGGATAGAAATAAAATAATTCTATCGGCCTATTCATTCCCTATAACTGTATCATTTTTCATCATAATGTATGATTTTCCATTGTAAGGCGGGTTATCCCGCCTTATTTTTGTATCATGAAAACAGTATTCAATGGTATTATGAAAAACAAATGGACCAAACTGGCGGCTTTAGTAATAGCTGCCCTGTGGAGTGGACCCACTGTGCAGGCACAAGCTCCGCACCCCGAACGTATCTATTTATCGGGAACCGGTATTGACAACACCAAGACTTGGGAGTTCTTTTGTTCGGGAGGACAAAACAGTGGAAAATGGAAAAAGATCGAAGTACCCTGCAACTGGGAACTGCAAGGATTCGGAGCATATACTTACGGTCGTTGGTACACCATAAAAGGTGAAAGGCCAAGCGACGAAACGGGTATTTACCGATATAAATTCGAATCCCCGGCAACAACTTCCGGTGAGCGGATAAAAATATTCTTTGACGGAGTGATGACCGACACGGAAGTTTTCATCAATGGAAAATCCGCAGGCGAGATGCACCAGGGAGGATTCTACCGCTTCAGTTATGATATCACCGATTTATTGAAACCCGGCAAAAAGAACCTGCTTGAAGTAAAGATAGCCAAAGAATCAGCCAACAAATCCATCAATGCAGCCGAACGTAAAGCCGACTGGTGGCTGTATGGTGGTATTTACAGACCTGTATGGCTGGAAGTTGTTCCGGCAGTCCACATGCGACATTTTGTTCTGAACGCCGATCAGCATGGAAAATTGCAAGCGGCAATAGAATTGGAGGGAGATGCCAAAGGATATGAATTGTCTGTTTCCGTCCGTTCATTAAAGGATGGAAAAGACATGTACACTCAAGCAAACAAACCTACCCTTTCTCATCAGATTAAGGATTCGAACAAGGAACAGTTGGTGGAAGGGAACTGGATGAACATCCAGCCTTGGTCTACAGAGGACCCCAATCTGTACGTAGCCAGACTGGAACTGAAAGACCCCGAAGGGAAAACGGTGCAAAGCCGTGAAACGCGGATAGGTTTCCGCACCATTGAATTCTTTCCACAAGACGGAGTTTATCTGAATGGAACCAAACTAGTGGTGAAAGGTGTCAACCGCCATTCTTTTTCCGTAGATGGAGGTCGTGCTACCAGTGCGGCTATGAGCCGTCAGGATGCCTTGCTGGTAAAAGAGATGAATATGAATGCCGTCCGTTCACATTATCCGCCTGATGAACATTTCCTGGATATGTGTGATTCATTAGGAATTGTCTATATGGACGAACTGGCAGGATGGCAAAACGGATACGATTCAAAAGTAGGTCCTAAATTAGTCAAAGAAATGATAGAACGCGATGTGAATCATCCTTCCATCATTATTTGGAGTAATGGCAACGAAGGAGGATGGAATTATAATCTGGATCCTTTATTCGCCCAATACGATAAATTACAGAAACGCCACATGGTACACCCCTGGGCCGATTTCAATGATCTGGACACCCACCATTATCCCACTTATCTGACCGGAGTGGCACGTTTTACCAACGGCTATAAAGTATTTATGCCTACCGAATTCATGCATGCCATGTACGATCAGGGAGGTGGTGCCGGACTGCGTGACTTTTGGGATCGTTGGTGCACGAACCCTCTGTTTGCCGGAGGCTTTATCTGGGTATTCTGTGACGAAGCTCCCAAACGTTCTGATAAAGGAGGCATATTGGATTCTGATAAATCCAATGCTCCTGACGGGGTAGTTGGTCCGCGTAGAGAAAAAGAAGGAAGTTACTATGCTATCCGCGCACAATGGTCGCCCATCCAGTTAAAACCCCTGCTGATTACTGATCACTTTGACGGCAGCTTCCTGGTTACTAATGAATATACGTATACCAACCTGGACAAATGTCGCATGACTTACAAAATACGTACTTGCGAAACACCTTTGAAAAATGCAATGGAAAGCGGTAAAGTTATCGCAGAAGGCCATGTACAACTGCCTGCCATCGCACCGGGTGAAACTGGAAAAGCCCGCTTCACTCTTCCTGCTTCTTTCCGGGAAGGTGATGTACTGGAGTTAGAGGCATTTGACAAAGAGGGAAAAAGTATCTGTAACTGGACCTATCCTATCCGGCTGGCCAAACAATACTTTGATCATAAAATGGCGCAGACTCCGATGACCCTGGAAGCGGTACAACCGGCCACCGCCACTCAAACCGCTACCTCCATCGAACTGAAAAGCGACCGTGTAACCGTCACTTTTGACCCGGCTACCGGCATGATCAACCGTATCACATCAGGAGGAACAGAAGTTCCATTCAAAGACGGCCCTGTGGCAGTGGGCATGAAAATGCGCTACGAGCCAACATTGAGCTATGTCCGCAACAGCAACGAGGGGGCTGTTTACTGTGCCAAATACAAAGGTGCCGCCGACTCCATCGTATGGCGTCTTACGGACAAAGGATTACTCTATATGGATGCCATTCTGCTGAACCGGGCTTCCGGCGGAGGTGGATTTGATGACGCTTTCATGGACTCCAAAGTATTCAATCTCGGTCTGACTTTCTCTTATCCTGAAAAGAATTGCTCCGGCATGAAATGGATGGGCCGCGGCCCGTACCGTGTCTGGAAAAACCGGATTCCGGGAACGAATTATGGAGTATGGCACAAAGAGTATAACAATACCATCACCGGAGAAAGTTTTGAAAATCTGGTTTATCCGGAATTTAAAGGATATCATGCCAATATGTATTGGGCCACTTTGGAAAGTGACACGACACCGTTCACCATTTATTCCCGGAATGACGGGATCTTCTTCCATGTGTTCACTCCCGAAGAACCGAAAGGACGCGTAAAAGACACCATGCCCAAATTCCCCGAAGGGGATATATCCTTCCTGCTGGACATCCCGGCTATTTGCTCCTTTAAACCCATCGAGCAACAAGGGCCGAACAGCCAGCCGGGTAATATCCGTATCAAATCGGGAGATGAAGGGTTACACCTTAATTTGATGTTTGATTTCCGACAATAAACAAGTGAATCGTAGTTAGTGATTAATTTAATAGCAGAATCATGAAATTAATAACTTTTGTATGTGCCGCCTTTCTATGCCTTCCGTCTTTGGCACAAGAAAAATTTCCGGACGGCACACCTGTATCCGATTGGTTTAAGGACAGTAAGATAGTAGATATAAATACATTAGGCAAGAAATACATTCTGACAGATTATGGCGTTATCAACGACAGCACCCTGTTACAAACAGAGAAAATACAATCTGCCATTGATGCTGCCGCACAAAATGGCGGGGGAGTTATCGTCATTCCCAAAGGAACCTATTTAAGCGGAGCGCTGTTCTTCAAACCCAAAACACACCTGCATCTGGAAGAAGGAGCAGTGTTGAAGGGAAGTGATGATATCAGTAACTTCCCCATCATAGATACCCGCATGGAAGGGCAAAGCTTGAAATATTTTGCGGCGTTGGTCAATGCCGACAGGGTGGACGGCTTTACATTATCCGGAAAAGGTACGATTGACGGCAATGGATTAAGATACTGGAAATCATTCTGGCTTCGTCGAAAAGTCAATCCCAAATGCACCAATATGGATGAATTACGTCCTCGGCTGGTTCATATTTCCCATAGCAATGACGTCCAACTCTCGGGAGTACGCCTCATCAATTCTCCCTTTTGGACTACCCATCTTTACAAATGTAATCATGTAAAATTGCTGAACCTCTACATCTTCTCCCCGGAGGAACCGGTAAAGGCTCCAAGTACGGATGCCATTGATATAGATGTATGCAGCAATGTACTGGTGAAGAACTGCTATATGTCTGTCAATGATGACGCCATAGCTTTAAAAGGTGGAAAAGGTCCCTGGGCAGACCAAGATCCGAACAATGGAGGTAATTTCAACATCATCATAGAAGATTGTACCTACGGCTTCTGCCACGGCGCCCTCACTTGTGGAAGCGAATCCATCCACAATCGCAATATTATCTTGCGACGCATTCACATCACCAATGCCAATCGTTTGTTATGGTTAAAGATGCGACCGGACACCCCCCAACAATATGAATATATTCTGGTAGAAGATATCACCGGAGACGCAAACCATTTTCTGTATATCAAGCCTTGGACGCAATTCTTCGACCTGAAAGATAGAAAAGACATTCCTCTTTCTTATTCAGATCATGTAACCATGAGAAACATTGATTTTAAATGCGACAATTTTTTCAGCGTAGAAAAGTCCGATCAATATCAACTCACGAACTTTACATTCGAAAACCTGAACATTAAAGCTAAAAACGAGAAATGCGACAAAGAAATGATTGACAACTTTAGTTGGAAGAAAGTCCGTATAGACAAGATAAAATAAGATCAAAAAGTAAGATAAGTAACTTGGCCGGGTTAAACGTCTTACTTGGCCAAGTTACTTATCTTACTTGCCCAAGTTACTTATGTTACTTTAAAAGGAAATACTTTTTCCGCTAATCCTGGTAATAAACCCGTTTGACCCTATTAGACACACTGGTCAAAATCTCGTATGGAATCGTTTCCAGAATCTCCGACAGGACGGTAACCGGCAAATCATCTCCGAAAATGACAGCCTTATCCCCCTCCTTACAATCAATATCCGTCACATCAATCATACATACATCCATGCAGATATTACCCACGTATGGCGCTTTCTGTCCATTCACCAGACAGTAAGCACGTCCGTTTCCCAAATGCCGGTTCAACCCGTCGGCATAGCCGATAGGAATAGCGGCAATACGGGAATCCCTCTCCAAACGTCCTTTACGGCTATATCCTACCGTTTCCTCCTTCGGAACCTCATGAATCTGAAGAATGGTAGTTTTCAATGTACTTACATTATGGATGATCCGGTTGGTAAACGGATCTATTCCATAAAGGCCGATTCCCAGACGCACCATATCAAACTGGGCACCCGGATAGCGTTCTATCCCGGCTGTATTACAGATATGACGCAATATCTTATGCTGAAAAGCCTCCTGCAAGCACCCGGAGGCAGCTTCAAACATTTCTATCTGCCTGCGCGTAAACGAATCGAACTGAGCCCCGTCACTGCCTACCAGATGAGAGAATACGGAACGTGGAATTACAGCAGTCTGTTTCTTCAGACGGTCTATCAGTTCCGGAATCTCTTCGGGTGCAAACCCCAGCCGGTGCATCCCCGTATCCAGTTTGATATGAATGGGGAAGTTCGTCACCCCTTCCTTCTCAGCGGCCTTAATCAGCTCGTTCAATAAATGGAAACTATAAACCTCGGGTTCCAGTTTATAATCAAACATGGTCTTGAATGCTGTCAGCTCCGGATTCATGATCATAATGGAACAAGTGATTCCCGCCTTCCGCAAGTCCGAACCTTCATCGGCAACAGCTACCGCCAAGTAATCCACCCGATGGTCTTGCAGTGTCTTGGCTATCTCGTAAGAGCCTGCACCGTATGCGGAAGCCTTCACCATGCACACCATTTTGGTTTCCGGTTTCAATTTGCTGCGGTAATAGTTCAGATTATCAATCAAGGCATTCAGATTGATCTCCAAAATGGTCTCATGCACTTTCAGTTCCAAGCGATCCGAAATCCGGTCAAAATGAAAAGCCCGTGAACCTTTTATCAGAATCACCTCATCACGCAGACCGGCCAGCAAATCCGACTCCAACAATTCTTCCGTAGTACGGAAAAAATACTTTTCTATCTCAAAACGGGCAGCTGCAGTCCGAATTTCCTCTCCTACCCCGATCATCTTCTCTACCCCCCGGCTATGTACCAGTTCGGCCACCTGTCGGTAAAGCAGTTTGCTGCTCTGCCCGGTCTCAAGCATATCCGAAAGGATCAATGTCCGTTTTTTCCCTTTGTCATCAGAACGACGTGACATAAAGTCGAGGGCGATATCCAAAGAAGCCAGATCAGAATTATAACTGTCATTGATCAACACACAGCCATTCTTGCCCTCTTTCACCTCCAGACGCATGGCAATCTGCTCCAAATGCGCCATACGCTCAGTTATTTGTTCAGGGGGAACCATCATATACAAAGCCACAGCCAGACAATGCAACGAGTTCTCAATGGAGGCGTCATCTATAAAAGGAATGCTGAATTCATTCGGCATCCCCAGGTAACGGTATTTGATAGTAGTAGCATGTTCCCCTTTTTGAACGGACTCAATAAACAATGGGCGTTCATTATCTTTTTTTGACCAAGCAATCTCACGCGAGGTAAAAAGTGATTTTGTCACACACGAACTGATCAACTCATTATCCCCATCATAAACAATGACATCACAATCTTTGAACAAAGTGAGTTTCTCCATACATTTATCCTGTAAAGAGAAAAAATTCTCCTGATGCGCGCCACCTATATTGGTCAAGATACCCACCGTAGGTTTAATGATGGACTGCAACGCCTCCATTTCACCCATTTCAGAAATACCCGCTTCAAAAATAGCAAGTTCAGTATGCTCGTTCATCAGCCATACCGAAAGAGGCACACCTATCTGCGAGTTATAACTGCGTGGCGAGCGGGTTACCACACGGTCCGGACTCAGCAATTGATACAGCCATTCCTTCACAATGGTTTTTCCATTACTTCCCGTAATTCCTATAACCGGAATCTGGAACTGCTCCCGATGTTTTTCCGCCAATCTTTGTAATCCTTTCAGAGGATTGGCCAACTGCAGGAAATTCGCATCTTGAAAAGATTGCATATCAGCCGGCAAGTCGCCCACTACAAAGTTACGGACTCCGCGTTCATACAATTCCGGCAGATATTTATGTCCGTCATTCCGTTTGGTCTTTAAAGCGAAAAATAATGTTTCTTCCGGGAAACACAACGAACGGCTATCAGTTAAAATCCAATCAATCTGTGCGCTACGGTCGCCAAACCGCTTTGCCCCCAGAACTTTTTCTATATTTTCAATTGAGCTTGACATTGTTCTAATTCTTTTTGAAGGTCAAAATACGGGAACTTTTCTTTAAGTCGCTCTATCTTTAACACTATTTGAGTTAAAAATTTGCGATATGTTTCAGATTGGGCATTAAACGGTTTGTGGGCTAAAGCCTTCCGGATATCTTCCCACTCCTTCATGATCCGGTCTGTTTCTTTACTAAAATAACAATCTGTAAAACATTCCCATAAATAAGATACAGCTACAGGAGACGGATGCAACATATCATCTGCATAAAAACGATAATCACGAAGTTCATCCATCATGATTTCATAGGAAGGAAAATAGTAACAATCAGACCATCGGCGGCACAATTCATCCGCCGCGAGAAGCAAAGTGGACTTACTTATCTGATTCCCATGCATACCGTCTTTAATATGCCGTATGGGGCTGACAGTGAAAAGTATCTTCAAGGACGGATTTATTTTTCTCAATTCCACCAACACACACTCCCATTCAGTGACAATTTCCTCCACCGTAAGAAGCTGCCGGGTAAAAAGGCTGTCGGGCTGTTTATGACAATTTCCTACCACCATCGTCCTTTCTTTCAGCCAATAAGCAAAGGCAGTCCCCCAAGTAATGACCAGCCAATCAAGCCGGGGAAATCCGGCAGAAGCCTGTGACAGCCGCGTATTTATAGAAGACAAACAAGATGCTGCCGCAGGAGCCGAGAAAGCACTATGATGCATCCAGCTGTGCCAACTGCCTCCGGCATAGAACAAATCCTCTTCCGTATATGTTTGATGGGATAGAATTTGCCGGAGAGCTTCCACAATGGATAAAGGATTATAGAGAATTCCAAAAGGATTTACATCACAACGGAACTTATTTGTCAGCAACAAATTTCCGATGTTTTCTGCAAAACAAGAGCCAAATAGCATGATTCGGTCCGAATGCCGGATTTCTGTTTCCCTTTTAGGTAATTCTACTTGCGTTCTGAAATTCATACGATAAGGACAGCTTTTAAAATTTAAGGGCAAATGTAATCATAATACACATATTTATGCTATTTTTGCACGATATTTATCATATCATAAGCATGGAACAGGATAATTTATATAACTTGCTGCAAAGCATAGATACTCCGGATGATTTGCGCCATTTAAGCGCAGACAAACTGCCCGAAGTGTGTAAAGAGCTGAGGCAAAAGATTATAGATGAGCTCTCATGTAATCCGGGGCATTTCGGCTCCAGTTTGGGTGTAGTAGAACTGACCGTCGCCTTGCATTATGTATTCAATACGCCCTACGACCGCATTGTATGGGATGTAGGACATCAAGCTTACGGACATAAAATTTTAACCGGACGCCGGGATGCGTTCTGTACCAACCGTAAGCTGAATGGCATCCGTCCTTTTCCGTCCCCATCCGAAAGTGAATATGACACATTTACTTGCGGACATGCGTCAAATTCCATTTCCGCAGCTTTGGGAATGGCTGTAGCCGCCAAGAAACACGGAGAGAACAACCGGCATGTCGTTGCCGTAATCGGTGACGGCTCCATGAGTGGCGGACTGGCTTTCGAAGGACTGAACAACGCCTCGGTTACTCCCAATAACCTGCTGATTATCCTGAATGACAACAATATGGCTATAGACCGTAGCGTAGGAGGTATGAAACAATATCTGCTAAACCTGCAAATGTCTGAAGGATACAACCGGATACGCTATAAAATATCACAAATGTTCCATCGTTGGGGGATTCTGAACGAGGAACGCCGGAAAAGCCTGATACGGTTCAACAACAGTCTGAAATCCATGCTGGTACAACAGCAAAACGTATTTGAAGGCATGAATATCCGTTATTTCGGACCGATAGACGGACATGATGTCAACAATCTGGCACACGTTCTGAAAGAGATCAAAGATATGCAGGGGCCCAAACTGCTCCACATACATACCACCAAAGGAAAGGGCTTCGGTCCGGCAGAAAAAGCTGCCACCATCTGGCATGCTCCGGGCATATTCGACAAGGAAACCGGAGAGCGTATCGTTGTCGATACCCAAGGAATGCCCCCTTTGTTTCAGGATGTTTTCGGGAATACTCTATTGGAACTGGCTCAGACAAACGACAAAATTGTAGGAGTCACTCCTGCAATGCCTTCGGGATGCTCTATGAACATATTGATGAGAGCCATGCCCGAAAGAGGATTTGATGTGGGAATTGCCGAAGGACATGCCGTCACTTTTTCTGGAGGAATGGCAAAAGACGGATTATTGCCTTTCTGCAATATCTATTCGTCCTTCATGCAGCGCGCATACGACAATGTGATCCACGATATAGCGATACAAAAACTCAATGTAGTATTATGTCTGGACCGCGCCGGACTGGTAGGAGAAGACGGGCCCACTCATCACGGAGCCTTCGACTTGGCTTATATGCGGCCGATCCCCAATCTCACGGTAGCCTCCCCTTACAACGAACATGAGCTGCGCTGTCTGATGTACACCGCCCAACTGCCTGATAAAGGTCCCTTTGTCATCCGTTACCCACGTGGCAGAGGGTCATTGGTAGAATGGAAATGCCCTATGCAAGAAATAGAGATAGGAAAAGGACGAAAATTGAAAGAAGGGAAAGACATAGCGGTCATTACACTGGGTCCCATCGGCATCCAAGCGGAAAAAGCGATCACACACGCCGAACAGGAAACAGGAAAAAGTATCGCACATTATGACTTGCGTTTCTTGAAGCCGTTGGACGAAAGCATGTTGCACGAGATTGGCCGGAAATTCAAGCAAGTGGTCACTATTGAAGACGGTGTGCTAAAAGGTGGAATGGGTAGCGCCATATTGGAATTTATGGCAGATAATGAGTACAACCCACAAGTAAAACGCGTCGGATTACCAGATCAATTTGTCGAGCACGGCTCAGTCAAAGAGCTCTACCATATATGCGGTATGGATGAAGAAGGCATTTACAAAGTATTGATATCATTCTAAGAGAGAGAGAACAATGAAAATTATTATTGCAGGAGCGGGAGCAGTAGGTACCCATCTGGCGAAATTATTATCCGATGAAAAGCAGGACATCATTTTGATGGATGAAGACGAAGAAAAGTTGAGCAAACTGGATTCCAACTTCGACCTGATGACTGTCAATGCATCCCCCACTTCCATTTCCGGCCTTAAGAATGCAGGAGTGGCAGGCGCGGATTTATTCATCGGAGTGATGCCGGAAGAAAGCCGCAATATGACGGCCTGCATGTTGGCTACCAATATGGGCGCCAAAAAGACTGTAGCCCGGATCGACAATTACGAATATCTACTTCCTAAACATAAAGAGTTCTTCTCCCAATTAGGAGTGCATTCACTGATTTATCCGGAAATGCTGGCCGCTAAAGATATAGTCGATGCCATCAAAATGAGCTGGATACGTCAATGGTGGGAGTTTTGCGGTGGCGCATTGGTCCTGATTGGTACCAAAATGCGCGAAACGGCAGAAATTCTGAACGTTCCTCTTCATGAACTGGGCGGACGTAATATTCCATTCCACATTGTAGCTATCAAGCGGGGAAATGAAACAATCATCCCCCGTGGAGACGACACCATCAAATTACACGATATTGTTTATTTCACCACGACCAAGAAATACATTCCCTATATCCGCAAAATCGCAGGGAAAGAAACCTATCCCGATGTACGCAATGTAATGATTATGGGTGGCAGCCGGATTGCTGTACGCACCACACAATACGTACCCGATTATATGCAGGTCAAGATTATTGAGAATGACATTAACCGATGTAACCGGCTGACAGAAGTGGTAGATGATAAAGTAATGATTATCAACGGAGATGGACGGGATATGGATTTGCTCATGGAAGAAGGGTTAAAAAACACCGAGGCGTTTGTCGCTCTGACAGATAATTCCGAAACAAATATCCTGGCTTGTCTTGCCGCCAAACGCATGGGAGTAACCAAGACAGTGGCGGAAGTGGAAAATATTGATTATATCAGTATGGCGGAAAGTCTGGATATCGGTACAGTCATCAACAAAAAGATGATTGCCGCCAGCCATATTTACCAAATGATGCTGGATGCCGATGTTTCCAATGTGAAATGTCTGACTTTCGCCAATGCCGACGTGGCTGAATTCACAGTTAAGAACGGGTCTCGCATTACCAAATGCGCCGTCAAGGACGCCGGACTGCCCAAAGGTGCGACCATCGGCGGACTCATCCGCAACGGTGACGGTATATTGGTAACAGGTAATACCGTTATTCAGCCCAATGACCATGTTGTGGTATTCTGCCTGGGCATGATGATTAAGAAAATAGAAAAATTCTTCAATTGATGATAAACATAAAAATGATAGCCCGGATTATGGGCTCGCTTTTCTTCATAGAAGCGGGCTTCCTTATTCTATGCTCATTTCTCGCCATCTATTATAAGGAATCAGACCTTTCTGCTTTCCTGACTTCTATAGCCATAACGACAGGAGCAGGCATCATAGCCTCTCTAGCCGGCAAAAATGCAGAAAAGAAAATCAGCCGCCGCGACGGATACGTCATTGTAACTTTCGCATGGGTGTTTTTTTCTTTATTCGGTATGCTTCCATTCTATCTGAGCGGATACATCCCCAGTATAACGGACGCTTTCTTTGAGACCATGTCGGGGTTCACCACCACCGGAGCAAGCATACTGAACAATATAGAGTCACTGCCACACGGGCTTTTGTTCTGGCGGAGCATGACACAATGGATCGGCGGATTAGGAATTGTATTTTTCACCATTGCCGTATTGCCAATCTTCGGAGTGGGCAGCGTGCAATTATTTGCAGCAGAGGCCACCGGCCCCACCCATGATAAAGTACATCCGCGCATTGGCGTTACAGCCAAATGGATCTGGACTATCTATCTGGGACTGACCCTTACCGAGATTATTCTACTGATTGCCGGAGGCATGGACTTTTTTGACAGTGTCTGCCATTCCTTAACCACCGCCGCCACAGGAGGATATTCTACCAAACAAAGCAGTATCGCATTCTTTAATTCTCCTTATATAGAATATGTCATCACCTTATTCATGTTCTTGTCGGGTATTAATTTCACCTTATTATATTTACTGTTCTTAAAAGGAAATTTTAAACGTTTGTTCCAAAACACAGAATTCCATTGGTATTTGGGGACAGTAGGATTTTTCACACTTTTCACTACCATCACTCTCATTTGCACCAGTCCGTTCGGCATTGAGGAATCTTTCCGCAAAGCCATCTTCCAGGTCGTTTCCTTGCAGACTACCACCGGTTTCATATCAGCAGACTATATGACCTGGGTACCGGTATTATGGTCACTGATGTGCATCATCATGTTTTTCGGAGCCTGCGCCGGTTCCACCACCGGAGGAATGAAATGTATCCGGATAGCTATCATGAGCCGTGTGGCAAAAAATGAATTCAAACACATCATCCATCCCAATGCCGTGCTGCCGGTACGCATCAACCGGCAAGTCATTTCTTCCACCACCAAATCGGCGGTACTGGCATTTACCTTTCTCTATATAGCCATTGTTTTCATCGGCTGGATTGTCCTGATGATATTCGGAGTGGGATTTGAAGAGGCATACAGCGTGGTCATTTCCAGTCTGGGAAATGTAGGTCCCGGTATAGGGAAATGTGGTCCCTCCTATTCATGGAGCGGATTACCGGATGCAGCCAAATGGGTGAGTGCATTGCTCATGCTGGTAGGGCGTCTGGAACTGTTTACGGTTCTTTTGTTGTTTACGCCCGGTTTCTGGAAAAAGCACTAGGATTTAGAGGAGTATCAGCACTGATTATTATCATCTATTCTTCCACCACCCACTTTTCGATATTGCGGGTTTCAGCACTGAAGTTCACCCCTATTTTAAAGAGCTTCCGTTCGTCCGAAGCAAAAGGAAGTGCGTAATGCTTGTCATGAATCTGTTGCAAAGCCTCCTCGGCCGTGCCATCCAACTTGAATTCCATCACATAGATAAACTTGTCAGTCTGCAGGACAAGGTCAATGCGTCCTTTGCTCGTATGATATTCCACCTGGGTATAGAAGCCGACAAGCTTGAATACGATGAAAAGCACATTCTCGTAATGCAGTTCCTGGTCACGGATCACTTCGTAGGTAGTATCCGCAAAGAAACTTTGCAGACGGCAGAAGAAGGAGTCATAATCACCGGAACGCACCTCACGGACAAACTTCTGAATTTCAAAAGGAGACTCTACCTTATCCACGTTCGCGTAAAAAGGAAGCAGGAAACGTACAAACCCCTCTTCCACTTCACGGTTCGGAAAACCTAAACGGTACATGCCAAATTCTTCATCATACCCCTTTATAGTGAGGTATCCGTTCTGATAGATCACCGGAATGGGATTGGTGGATTCAGAATCTATACTGTTCAGCACCTGGGAGTCCGTCTCCTCGTGGGCCATCCGTTCCAAGTCATAATGGTGCTTCTTCAGCAGTTTCACCAGATAAGTGGGAGTACCCGTCTCGAACCAGTAACTGCCGAATTTCATTTTGTCAAACGTATTCAGCAAACTAAAAGGATTGTAAATTCCTATGGAATTTTCCACAAAATGGTAACCATCATAGCACACTTTCAACTCCCTGCATACTTCTTCCAAACTCATTTTCTGCTTTTGTGCCAGTTCTTTCAGTTCGTTCTCCAGATTCTCATGAATCTCAGTTTCCGTAACGCCACAAATATCCACAAATCGTTCATCCATTGAAATATCCTTCAGATTGTTCAAGTCACTGAACACGCTGATCTTGCCAAACTTCGTCACACCGGTCAGCAAGGCGAACTTGATAAATCCGTCCTTGGTCTTCAAAGCACCGTAGAACGGTTTCAGCGTATCACGGAATTGTTTCTGCAACGCCTCATTGCCGATGGCCTGCAACATGGGCTTGTCATATTCATCCACCAGAATGGCCACACGACGCCCCGTCTTCTCACAGGCACGCTGGATGATGCCGGCAAAACGAAGAGAGAAAGAACGTTCAGACGACTCGGCACCGTAAATCTTTTCCCATGCAGTCAACGAACTATCAAGAATCTTATCCAGACTCTCCGGAGTATCATACTTCTCGATGTTCAGATCCAGATGCAGAATGGGATATTTTATCCAGTCCTTTTCCAACTTCTCCACTGCCAGGCCTTCAAACAACTCCTTCTTTCCCTGAAAGTAAGCTTCCAAGGTAGAAATGAGCAGGCTTTTCCCGAAACGCCGCGGACGGCTCAGGAAGTAATAACTTCCGGTCTTTACCATCCGGTACACCAAGGCCGTTTTATCAATATAGAAATAACCGTCCTGACGGATTTTCTCGAAGTTCTGAATGCCGATAGGATATATTTTATTGCTCATTTTCCAATGGTTTATTATGATACTTGCAAAGAAACGAAATCTATTCGGAAAATCCTAGTTGGACATTTTTTTTAACCACTGGAATTCAGATTGGTAGAAATTATGAAACCGTGGATATAAAGGTATGGACATGCCGGTATGTGAAGAAGTATAGAAAAAGCGCATGCATTTACTTACAATAACTATTTTTATACATAAATAATTCAAAAAATCTCAATGAGGCTCCAAAATATTGGCTATCTTTGCGCCCTCATTCAAAGGGTGAAAAGATGAATAATATGTTGAAATACGTTGTATATATCCTGTTTTTTCTACTGCTTACGACCTTAGCAGATCAGGATCGCTATACAGTGGAATCGACCGTTCCGCACCCTCAAGAATCCTGTTACCGGCAACAACAAGACCCTTGTGAGAAAACGGTAAATTACCTGTTTACCAACAACTTCGCTGATATGCCACAGATGGCCATATCCCTTGACAACCCTTCCACATCAAAGTTCAAATGCATTGCCCGTATCTTGACAGCACTAGGTGAACTCAACACACAAAAGCTACAAACCAACCATATAGCTTGCCCCACCTTTCATTCGCTTTATACCGATGCCGTAGATTATTATATCTACGCACTTCGGCGGATCATTATTTAATTTTTAATCTTTTTTCAGCATTCTGCTGAGTAGGATTCCTTATAACAAGCGTCTTATAAGGACACTATTTCTATCCGTTTGTCTAATCAAAAAAAGTTTAGATATGTATTTTACATTATTAGTTGTCGTTATTTTGACGGCAATCGCATTAGTTGCCGTAGCATTGGGGATTGCCCGTGCCATTTCCCCCCGTTCATACAATGCACAGAAGGGAGAAGCCTACGAATGTGGTATTCCTACACGGGGACGGTCGTGGATGCAATTCAAGGTAGGTTACTATCTGTTTGCCATCCTCTTCCTGATGTTCGATGTGGAAACCGTATTCCTGTTCCCTTGGGCTGTTGTGGTACAAGATTTGGGAGTGTACGGCCTGTTTAGTATCCTTTTCTTTTTAGTTATATTAGTTTTAGGCCTGGCGTATGCCTGGAAGAAAGGAGCGTTGGAATGGAAATAAAAAAACCAACCATAAAGTCTATTCCTTATGAGGATTTCAAAGACAACGAGTATCTGGAAAACATGGTCAAACAGCTCAATGAAGGCGGTACCAAAGTACTGGTGGGCTGTCTGGACGATCTTATCAACTGGGGACGCAGCAACTCGCTGTGGCCGCTTACCTTTGCCACCAGTTGTTGTGGAATCGAGTTCATGGCAGTGGGTGCTGCCCGGTATGATTTCGCCCGCTTCGGGTTTGAAGTAGCCCGTGCCAGTCCGCGCCAGGCAGACATGATCATGGTGGCAGGGACGATCACGCACAAGATGGCTCCGGTACTGAAACGTTTGTATGACCAGATGGCGGATCCCAAATACGTTATCGCGGTAGGTGGATGTGCCATCAGCGGCGGTCCTTTTAAAAAGTCCTATCACGTCTTGAACGGAGTGGATAAGATTCTCCCCGTTGACGTATATATCCCCGGATGTCCGCCACGCCCTGAAGCCTTATTGTACGGCATGATACAATTGCAACGTAAAGTAAAACTGGAAAAATTCTTTGGCGGAGTAAACCGCAAGGAAAAAGAACCGCAAAATCCCGAACAAGCATGAGTGAAAGAATAGAAATACCTGCTGAAAAGCTACATGAGGAAATGCTGAAATTACGGCAGGGCAAACATTTGGATTTTCTACGCAGCCTTACCGGAATGGACTGGGGCGAAGAAGGACTGGGTGTAGTCTATCACCTGGAAGATACGAATACAGGAGACAATGTAGTGATCAGCACCCGCACCACCAACCGCGAGAAGCCGGAACTGCCCAGTGTCAGTGATATCTGGAAAGGGGCTGAATTCAATGAACGCGAAGTGTACGACTATTATGGTATCCGCTTTGTAGGACATCCTGACATGCGTCGTTTGTTCCTGCGCGACGACTGGGTGGGCTATCCATTGCGTAAAGATTACGACGAAAGCCTCAACCCGCTCCGTATGACCAATGAAGAGCCCGTGGATACAACACAATATATAGAGGTGCAACATGATGGCAGCGTAATAGAAAAACGCGAGACCATTTTCGAAGAGGACGAATACATTATCAACATAGGTCCCCAGCATCCGGCCACCCACGGCGTGCTTCGTTTCCGCGTTTCACTGGAAGGTGAGATTATCAAGAAACTGGATGTGCACTGCGGATACATCCACCGGGGCATTGAAAAAATGTGCGAAAGCCTCACCTACCCCCAGACGCTGGCTCTGACCGACCGTCTGGATTATCTGGGCGCACACCAGAACCGCCATGCCCTCTGTATGTGCATTGAGCAGGCAATGGGCGTGGAAGTGAGTGAACGGGTGCAATACATCCGCACCATCATGGACGAATTGCAACGTATAGACTCTCACCTGCTTTTCTTCTCCTGTCTCTGTATGGACATGGGTGCTCTGACCGCATTTTTCTATGGATTCCGTGATCGTGAGAAGATTCTGGATATTTTCGAAGCTACCACCGGAGGACGACTGATACAGAACTATAACACCATCGGAGGGGTACAAGCAGATATTGCTCCGGACTTTGTACAGAAAGTGAAAGAATTTATCGCTTATCTGCGCCCGATGCTGAAAGAATACCATGAAGTATTCACCGGAAACATCATTGCCCAAGAACGTTTGAGAGGGGTGGGTGTTCTTTCACGGGAAGACGCCATCTCTTTCGGAGCGACAGGAGGTACAGGGCGTGCCAGCGGCTGGGCATGTGATGTCCGCAAACGTCACCCATACGCCATGTATGGCAAAGTGGATTTTAAAGAGATTGTCCACACCGAAGGCGACTGCTTCGCACGTTACATGGTCCGCATGGAAGAAATACTGGAAAGTATGAGCATCATCGAGCAACTGATAGACAATATCCCGGAAGGGAACTATCAGGAAAAGATGAAACCGATTATCCGTGTGCCCGAAGGACATTATTATGCCGCAGTGGAAGGTTCCCGCGGAGAGTTCGGCGTGTACCTGGAAAGTCGTGGGGATAAGTTTCCTTACCGACTGAAATTCCGCGCCACCGGCTTGCCTCTTGTATCAGCAATGGAAACAATGTGCCGCAATGCAAAAATTGCCGACTTGATTGCTATTGGTGGAACAGTGGATTATGTAGTACCGGATATTGACCGATAGAAAGATAATAACTAATCACTAAAAAAATTATGTTCGATTTTAGTATAGTCACCCAATGGGTACATTCACTGCTCACGTCATTTATGCCCGAAGGACTGGCAGTGCTCATAGAATGTATAGTAATCGGTGTATGCATCATGCTGGCATACGCAGTGATCGCTATTATCATGATTTTCATGGAACGTAAGGTTTGCGCCGCTTTCCAATGCCGTCTGGGTCCGATGCGTGTAGGTCCGCAGGGAACCATACAGGTATTTGCCGATGTATTCAAGATGTTGATTAAGGAAATCATCACCATCCGTCATGCCGACAAGTTTCTGTATAATCTGGCTCCTTATATTGTCATTCTTGCTTCCATCATGGCTTTCAGCTGTCTGCCCATCAATAGAGGTATGGAAGTGCTCGACTTCAATGTAGGTATCTTCTTCCTGCTGGCAGCATCCAGCATCGGTGTGGTGGGTATCCTGCTAGCCGGCTGGAGTTCCAACAACAAATATTCATTGATCGGTGCCATGCGGAGCGGCGCTCAGATGATAAGCTACGAATTGTCAGTAGGACTGAGCATCCTTACCATCGTGGTCTTGACGGATACCATGCAGCTGAGTGAAATTGTAGAACGACAAGCCGACGGCTGGTTCCTTTTCAAAGGACACATACCGGCATGCATCGCTTTTATCATTTATCTGATAGCCGGAAACGCAGAAGTCAACCGCGGCCCGTTCGACTTGCCAGAAGCAGAAAGTGAACTGACCGCCGGATATCATACCGAATATTCCGGTATGCACTTCGGCTTGTTTTATGTGGCAGAGTTTGTAAACTTGTTTATTATCGCCGCAGTAGCCACAACCATCTTCCTAGGGGGGTGGATGCCGTTACATATCCCCGGGCTGGACGGGTTCAATACAGTTATGGATTATATTCCCGGATTCATCTGGTTCTTTGGCAAGTCATTTTTTGTCGTATGGTTGCTGATGTGGATTAAATGGACATTTCCTCGTCTGCGTATTGACCAGATTCTGACACTGGAATGGAAATACCTGGTCCCGATAGGTTTATGCAACCTGCTGTTGATGGTAATTATTGTTGTATTTAAATTGCATTTCTGATGAAAGAAGAAAAACATTCCTATATAAAAGGACTACTTCACGGCATCGGCACATTACTTACCGGTATGAAAGTGACAGGACGAGAATTTTTCACTCCCAAAGTCACCGAACAATACCCCGAGAACCGTGCCACATTAAAAATATCGCCCCGTTTCCGCGGACGGCTTATCATGCCGGTTGACGAAAATGGCAATAATAAATGTATTGCCTGCGGACTATGCCAGATGGCTTGCCCCAATGACACCATCACGATCACCAGCGAATCTGTGACCAACGAAGAAACAGGCAAGAAAAAGAAAGTATTGGTTAAATATGAGTACGACTTGGGAGCTTGTATGTTCTGTCAACTTTGTGTGAATGCCTGTCCGCATGATGCCATCCGGTTCGACACAGAATTTGAGAATGCTGTATTCGACCGAAGCAAACTAGTTCTCACGTTGAACAAAAAATAAAAAAACAAACGATATTATGACACTACAACTTATTGTATTCATTGTACTGGCGTTGTTTATCGCTATCTGTTCGGTATTGGCAGTCACTACCTCGCGTATCTTGCGTGCGGCAACTTATCTGTTGTTCGTCTTGTTTGGTACAGCAGGCATTTACTTCCAGCTCAACTACTCATTTTTGGGAGCTGTTCAATTACTGATTTATGCCGGTGGTATAACGGTGCTTTATGTATTCAGCATCTTATTGACCTCTTCACAAGGAGACAAAGCAGAGAAATTGAAAAACGGCAAGATGGTGGCCGGAGCTGTTTCGACCCTAGCAGGACTGGCCATCTGCCTGTTCGTCATGCTGAAGAATGAGTTTATACCCTCTCATTTTGTTCACGGTGAACTGGATGTACGCACCATCGGCCATGCACTGATGGGCATGGGAAAATATCAATATATTCTTCCTTTCGAAGTAATCAGCGTGTTATTACTCGCCTGCATCGTAGGAGGAATCTTAATCGCTAGAAAAAGATAGGACTTATGGTACACATGGAATATTATCTGGTGGTTTCCACCTTTATGATGTTTGCGGGCATCTATGGTTTCTTCACCCGCCGCAATTTATTGGCCATGCTCATCAGTGTGGAGCTGATTCTGAATTCAGTAGATATCAACTTCGCGGTATTCAACCGGTATCTTTTTCCCGGAGAGCTGGAAGGTTTCTTTTTCGCCTTGTTCGCCATTGGTGTGAGTGCGGCCGAAACAGCAGTAGCTATTGCCATCATTATCAATATCTACCGCAATGTACGCAATATCCAAGTGAAGAACTTAAATGAAATGAAAAACTAATTATGGAATATACAATATTAATCCTGATCCTGCCTTTCCTCAGTTTCCTGATACTGGGTCTGGCAGGTATGCGCATGAAGAACGGACTGGCAGGAACTATCGGCACCGCCTCACTGGCAGGGGTAGCGTTGCTTTCCTACCTCACTGCTTTCAATTATTTCACAGGAGGCCGTACGGCAGAAGGCATCTACCCCACTCTCATGCCCTATAATTTTGAATGGTTACCTTTCACTACGAACCTGCATATTGATATGGGAATCATGCTTGATCCTATTTCCGTTATGATGCTGGTAGTCATTTCTACCGTCAGCCTGATGGTACATATCTATTCATTCGGATATATGAAAGGTGAAAAAGGTTTCCAGCGTTACTACGCATTTCTCAGCCTGTTCACCATGTCCATGCTGGGGCTCGTAGTAGCAACCAATATTTTCCAAATGTATGTCTTTTGGGAACTGGTAGGCGTTTCTTCTTATTTGCTTATTGGCTTTTACTACACCAAGAAAGAAGCGATAGCAGCCAGCAAAAAGGCATTTATCGTTACCCGCTTTGCCGATTTAGGGTTTCTGATCGGTATTCTGATTTATGGCTATTATGCCGGAACATTTTCGTTTACACCTGTAGCGGGAGTTTTAGTGGCCGCTGGTGCTATGATTCCTCTTGCACTGGGACTGATGTTTATCGGTGGCGCCGGTAAGAGTGCGATGTTCCCGCTGCACATCTGGTTGCCGGATGCCATGGAAGGCCCCACTCCGGTCAGCGCATTGATCCACGCTGCCACCATGGTGGTAGCCGGTGTCTATCTGGTAGCCCGTATGTTCCCGCTATTCATCGGCTATGCGCCCGAAGTACTGCACTGGACAGCCTACATCGGTGCATTCACCGCATTCTATGCCGCCAGTGTGGCATGTGCTCAAAGCGATATCAAACGTGTGCTCGCCTTCTCCACCATCTCTCAAATTGGATTTATGATTGTCGCATTGGGTGTTTGCACTTCCATGAATCCCCATGAAGGAGGACTGGGATACATGGCATCCATGTTCCATCTGTTCACTCATGCCATGTTCAAGGCATTGTTGTTTCTGGGAGCCGGATGTATTATCCATGCGGTACACAGTAACGAGATGAGTGCCATGGGCGGACTTCATAAATACATGCCTGTCACCCACTGGACATTCCTGATTGCCTGTCTGGCCATCTCGGGTATCTGGCCGTTCTCGGGCTTCTTCTCTAAAGACGAGATCCTGACCGCCTGCTTCCAGTTCAGTCCTGCTATGGGATGGATTATGACAGGCATTGCCGCCATGACAGCCTTCTATATGTTCCGCCTTTATTATTGCATTTTCTGGAATGGAGAATGGAAAGGGCGCTCCCACGGATCGGAACAGGACACACATATTCCGCATGAGTCTCCATTAACCATGACATTCCCACTGATGTTTTTAGCCGCCATCACCTGTGTTGCCGGATTCATACCTTTCGGTAATCTGATCAGCAGTAACGGAGAAGCTTATACCATTCATCTGGATATGCAGGTAGCTACTACAAGTATCCTTATTGCTATAGCATCCATCGCTCTAGCCACATGGATGTATGCAGGCAAGAGACAGCCTGCAGCCGACTATCTGGCGCGCACATTCCCCCGTTTGCACACAGCCGCTTACCATCGTTTCTATATGGATGAGATATGGTTGTTCGTAACCAGAAAAATCATCTTCCGGTGCATCAGCACTCCGATAGCCTGGTGGGACCGTCATGTCATCGATCAATTCTTCAACTTCACGGCATGGGGTGCTCATGCCACCGCCGATGAAATACGTGATATGCAAAGTGGAAACGTACAGCAATACAGCATCTGGTTTCTGGCAGGTGCATTAATATTGACACTAGTATTATTAATTTAGTGAAAAATGAATCATAAAAGATCCGCCACATGACCCTTTTTTAATTCTCAATTTTTAATTTAAAAAGATGAACATACTAAGTTTTTTCATTATAGTTCCCTTGTTGATGCTCGCGAGCCTTTGGGCTTCGCGCAGCGTCAATCAAGTTCGCGGAGTGATGGTTGCCGGCGCTTCCATATTATTGGCATTGTCCGTTTACCTCACCATTGATTACATCGGACTACGCCAGGCCGGTGCTACGGGAGAGATGCTGTTCACAGCCAGCACCGTTTGGTATGCGCCGCTCCATATATGCTATTCAGTAGGAGTGGACGGCATATCCGTAGCCATGTTGCTGCTTAGCTCCATTATTGTATTTACAGGTACTTTCGCATCGTGGAAGTTACAACCGCTGACGAAAGAATATTTCCTATGGTTCACCCTGCTGAGTGTGGGGGTATTCGGATTCTTTATTTCTACAGACCTGTTCACCATGTTCATGTTTTATGAAGTAGCTCTGATCCCGATGTATCTGCTCATCGGTGTGTGGGGAAGCGGACGCAAAGAATATGCCGCCATGAAACTGACGCTGATGTTGATGGGCGGTTCTGCATTTCTGCTGATCGGTATTCTGGGTATTTTCTACGGTGCAGGCGGCGAAACCATGAATCTGCTGGAAATTGCGAAACTGCATATTCCTCATGAGATGCAACGCATTTTCTTCCCGCTCATCTTCTTGGGATTCGGAGTATTGGGAGCTTTGTTCCCGTTCCATACATGGAGTCCCGACGGTCACGCTTCCGCACCGACAGCCGTTTCCATGCTTCACGCCGGAGTCCTGATGAAACTGGGAGGTTACGGATGCTTCCGAGTCGCCATGTACTTGATGCCCGAAGGAGCGGCCATGTGGGGAGATGTATTCCTGATATTGACCACGATCTCTGTAGTTTACGGTGCATTCAGTGCTGTGGTACAAACGGACTTGAAATATATTAATGCTTATTCATCCGTATCCCATTGCGGATTGGTACTCTTCGCCCTGCTGATGATGACACGCACCAGTTGTACGGGTGCTATTCTCCAAATGTTGAGCCATGGGTTGATGACCGCCTTGTTCTTCGCCCTTATCGGTATGATATACGGGCGTACTCACACGCGTGACGTCCGCCTGATGGGAGGTTTGATGAAGATTATGCCTTTCCTGGCGGTGGGTTATGTAATCGCCGGTCTTGCCAATCTGGGACTTCCGGGACTGAGCGGTTTTGTTGCTGAAATGACCATCTTTGTAGGTTCCTTCCAGAATGACGATACCTTCCATCGCGTATGTACGCTAGTGGCAACGACAAGCATCGTCATCACCGCGGTCTACATCCTGCGTGTTGTCGGTAAGATACTTTATGGCAAAGTGGTGAATCCCGAACATCTGAAGCTCACAGATGCAACCTGGGATGAAAGAGTCGCCGTTATCTGCCTCATCGCCTGTGTGGCAGGTCTAGGATTGGCACCATTCTGGATGAGCGATCTGATCAGTAACAGTGTAGAACCGATCATAAGTCAATTATTAAATTAAAATTTGAATATTAAAAAAACAGCAATGATGGACATAACTGCAATACTCCACATGCATGCCGAACTAAGTCTGACAGCCGTCTTTATTCTGATGTTTCTGCTGGATCTGTTCCTGCCGGCCCAACAACGCCACTGGCTGCGCCCCATGGCATGTATCCTTCTGACCATTCAACTATTGGCCAACCTATGGCCGGAGGAAGTCATTTTATTCGGTGGCATGTACCATTCCACCCCTATGGCTTCCATCCTGAAAAGCATCCTGACCATAGGTACCATCCTGGTATTCCTGCAAGCGGACACTTGGCTGAGGCGTGGTGACACCCGCCATAAACAAGGTGAATTTTATATCCTTACCCTCAGTACGTTGCTAGGCATGTATTTCATGGTGAGTGCTGGTCACTTCCTGTTATTCTTTCTGGGGCTGGAACTGGCAACCGTTCCTATGGCCTGCCTCGTAGCTTTCGATAAATACAAAGGACATAGTGCCGAAGCCGGAGCCAAATTCATTCTCTCCGCCTTGTTCTCCAGTGGGATCTTCCTTTATGGTATCTCCATGATTTACGGAACAGCAGGTACACTATATTTTGAAGACATCCCTGCCGGACTGACAGGGAGTCCGCTGCAAATTCTGGCATTGGTATTCTTCTTCTCCGGGCTGGCTTTCAAATTAAGCCTGGTTCCTTTCCATTTATGGACAGCCGATACCTATCAGGGTGCGCCGACCAGTGTAAGCGCTTATCTGTCCGTCATATCTAAAGGCGCGGCAGCTTTCGCCTTAATGACCATTCTGATGAAAGTATTTGCTCCGATGACTGAACAATGGAGTGAAATGCTGTGCATTATCATTGTAGCCACTATCACCATAGCTAATCTATTCGCTATCCGCCAAAGCAATCTGAAACGTTTTATGGCCTTCAGCAGTATCTCACAGGCCGGTTACATCATGCTGGCCGTACTGGCAGGAACTCCGCAGGGTATGGCTTCCTTAGTATATTATATAGTGGTATATATTGCCGCAAACCTTGCAGTTTTCGGTGTGATCAATGCCATCGAGCAACATACTCACGGCAAGGTGGAGCGCGAAGACTATAACGGACTTTACAAGACTAACCCCAAACTGACGATGGTGATGACACTTGCCTTGTTCTCATTGGCAGGTATTCCTCCATTCGCCGGATTCTTCAGTAAGTTCTTTGTATTTATGGCTGCATTCCACAGCGGATATTATATCATCGTATTCATTGCTTTAGTTAACACGATCATTTCATTGTATTATTATCTGCTGATTGTGAAAGCCATGTTTATCACTCCCAATGACGAACCTGTCGGCAACTTCCGCACAGCGACTCCAATGCGTATCAGTCTGCTGATATGTGTGGCCGGTATATTTGTATTGGGAATTTTAAGTGGCATATATCAGTTGCTGAATGATACGGCAATGCTATAACATTTATTCGTAGGGATGGGAATTACCCGTCCCTACAGTAAATCTATCTTTTCATTCACCAATTGTTTCCACTCAACGAAATAATCATTATCTTCGTAGCAAATTATTAAAGAATAAACGCTATGAAGAAAATACTTTACACCGCTGTGCTCGCTTGCTCTGCTTTGTGGATCGCTTGTGCAGAGAAAAGCAAACAACCTGTCGAAACAGCTTCCTTTACAGAGGAGAATGTAACATTCGCACAAGCGCAAATCGGCAATGAGATAGAAGTGATAGAAGCATCAGGCAAATTCATGAATCCCGTCACATTGAAAACGGACAGCACTGTCTATTATTGTGATTATACCGATTGGAGAAGTGGTTTCTTCCCCGGTTCCGTATGGTATCTATATGAGCTGAGTGGTGACACCACCCTTCTGTCATTGGCCGGTAAATATACTGCCGCCATAGAGGAAGCCAAGAAACTGACCTGGCATCATGACGTAGGTTTCATGATAAATTGTAGTTTCGGCAACGGATGGCGGATAGCCGGAATTCCCGGATACAAAGAAGTCATGATAGAAGCCGCCCGTTCACTCTCCACTCGTTTCCGTGAAAAGCCGGGTACTATCCAGTCATGGGATGTGACACGGGGCTGGCAATCGGAACGCGGCTGGGAATGTCCGGTCATTATAGACAATATGATGAATCTGGAATTACTGTTTGAAGCCACCAAGTTATCCGGTGACTCTACTTTTTATCACATAGCTGTAAGCCATGCAGACCGCACTTTAAAAGAACATTTCCGTCCGGATGGAAGTTGTTATCATGTAATAGATTATAGTTTGACAGATGGCACGGTACGCCATAGACAAACCGCTCAGGGGTATGCGGACGAATCTACTTGGAGCCGCGGACAAGCATGGGCCATTTATGGCTTCACCGTATGCTACCGCGAAACAAATAATAAAAAATATCTGGATCAGGCTTTAAAAACTTTCCATTTTATGAAAACACATCCCCGTATGCCCGAAGACTTGATCCCCTACTGGGATATGGACGCTCCGAATATACCTAATGAGCCACGGGATGCTTCAAGCGCATCCTGCATCGCTTCCGCACTTTATGAAATCAGTACTATGGATGTACCCGATGCAAGCAGTTACAAGACTTATGCAGACAGCATCATGGCATCCTTGGCTTCACCGGCCTACCGGGCTGCCTTAGGAACCAATGGCTATTTCCTGTTAATGCACTCGGTAGGAAGCATCCCTCACGGTTCGGAAATAGACGTGCCGCTGAATTATGCCGACTATTATTTTCTGGAAGCATTGAAACGGAAACGGGATACGGAAGAAAGTACGCGTTGAACTATAAGGGCAGATCAATCACCATCCGGGTACCTTCCGTATAATCGGGATCAATAAAGATACTACCTGACAGCCGTTTGATAATCAAGCGGCTCAGGTACAATCCCAATCCGTTACCTTGTGCAAACTCATCCAGCTTGGTAAATCGTTGGAATACCTCTTCCCGCTTTTCGGAAGGAATTCCACAACCCGTATCGGCCACTTCAATCCGTAATGTGCCTTGCGTTTTATCCAGCCTCATTTTAAGAGTGATGGTACCCGTGTCTGTAAACTTATTGGCATTATTCAACAGATTCTCTATCACCAGCGACAAATACTGCTCATTGGTGGAGACAGATATTTCATCCTCCGGCAGCTCCATGCGATAAGTCACCCCCGGCTTCGCCCATTGTTCCAGCTTGCCCATCTCTTGCCTGCATACATTACTCACATTGGCCGGCTCACAGGGCAGGGACGCGTCAGAGGAATCCAAATTGGCTACTATCAGCAAATGGTCTATCAACGAAGCAAGTATTTCCGCATTGGCGGTAATGAGAGTGTAATATTCTTTTTTGGCTTTCTCGTCTTCTATGGTCATATCGGTAATGATACCGGAAAAGCCAACGATGGCATTCAAAGGGGTCCGTATTTCGTGGCACATGGAGTTGATAAAAGCCGTTTTCATTTTCTCGCTTTCCCCTACTTTTTTATTCAGCTCGCCTAACATTTTTTTCATCCGTCTTTCCCTCTTCAACGTATAGAACAGATAGCAGCAGATGCCCGTCACCAGCAAAAGCACTATAAAAAGCGTAATGACCAGAATCAGCCTGTTTTTCATTTCCAGCCGGCAATTCTCATTGTGCAATTTATCGACTTCATACTTCACCTGCAGTTCGCCGAGCTGCTCTTCCAGACTGGCGGAATTGATGGAATCCTTTACCTGCATGTGAAACTTATGATGCTTGAAAGCGTTTTCATAATCCCCCATAGCCTCATAAATTTGTGAATTGACATCCAGTAGATCGGGCACATTCGACGGGCTTATTATCCAGGCATATTTTATCAGGCTGTCATTGGTTTTCAAAGCTTTGTCATATTCATGCTTATGCAGATAATAATTGTTCATTCCCAGAAAATAGTTGTACTTATCAATAGGTTCCGTAATCTGGCTACGCATCCCGACAATCTGGTTGTAATAATATTCCGCCTGTTGGTCAGACAGTTGGTCTGCACGCATCAATAAAGAGGTGTAACACTGAAGGTAGCGCACATTGATGTTGTAAAAAGGACGTTGACGGGCATAGTACAACTCATAATACTTTTCGTATTGCCGGAGCAAATCCTCGACACAGGCAATGTACCGTCCCTTCTGATCCATAAAGCTCAGCGTGGAAAGGAAATTCCATACGGTGCAAGCACGAAATTTGAAGCCCTCCTTATAAGGCAACTGGCAAGCCAGGTTATAGGCTGTTTCCAGATAGGGATTCGCTTCTTTGTATTTGCTTTCGCTACACAAAGCGCAGCCTGTAGTGTAAGCTTGCTCCATCTGGATATAAATATTCTTCTTGTCTACCCCTTTCTTATTCACAAAGGCCAGCTCCTCGGCTATGGCTGTTTCCGTTTCATTGTTCCTGACTCTGCCTTCAAACAGCCTCATCCGCAAGAGAGATAAATGCGGAAGAGTCTCCTCCGGTGTTCCTGACTTTTCCAAAAGCCGCATATAGTACAGAGCCGAATCGGCATGGTAGGCTTTGGTGTACAAAAAAGCCAAATCGGAAAGAGCGTCAAACACCTGTGCTTTATCGCCGGCTTCCTTTGCTGTGAAATACATTTTATTGAGAAAATCCGCTTCTTCAGGCTTCTCGAAATAAAGATCGGCCAAATTCCTGTAGGCAGTAACCCTGCAGGAAAGGTCAGAAGAAGCCTTCACCACATTCAAAAGACTGTCCCGGGTAACAGAAATATTACCAACAGCAACCAATATTCCCCAAATAGATGTCAATATATAACAGACAATGTATTTCATAATGTCAGGCAATTAGGGTACGAATATACAAATAATAAAGGAATATAGCAGAATTTATTTCCAATTTATTAGAAATTACACAAGAATGGGCAATTAATCCACTTATTTTTAAATTATATGCCTTAATATTGCATCATTGGAATTTTTCTGATAACCATGAAAAACACAGCGCATATTCCTACCGTAATTCATACGTAGAGAGAAGCTATCAGATTTATTAGTTTTTCATGCCGGTTGATTTATTAATTTATAAACATAAAGAATATGATAAGAAAGTTAGTTAGCGTGTGTTGTATATGTGCGTGCTTTTCTGTGATCCATGCACAAATACCACAGGAAATCTGGAAAGAAAGTGAGAAGATAGAGAAACAGATCAAAAAAACATCTTTCCCCGACCGTGTGTACAACATTAAAGATTTCGGAGCCAAAGAAGGAGACAATGGTGAAGTATTCTGCCATGAAGCGATCAATCTGGCCATCCTCACATGCAGTCAGGCAGGAGGAGGAACCGTATGGATTCCGGCCGGAGAATTTCTGACAGGTCCCATCACACTGAAAAGTAACGTGAATCTGCACCTGGAAGAAGGTGCCCATCTGAAATTTTCTTCAGAAAAGTATCTATATACTCCAACCGTACTCACCCGTTGGGAAGGAGTGGACTGCTATAATCTGCATCCGCTGATTTATGCGTATGGCGAAAGCAATATAGCCATTACCGGCAAAGGCATTATCGACGGGCAGGCTAGTAACGATAACTGGTGGAGTATGTGCGGCGCTCCGCATTATGGCTGGAAGGAAGGTATGACAGCCCAAAGAAACGGTGGCAGGGACAAACTGTTGATGTATGCCGAAACATTTGCTCCGATAGATAAAAGGCAGATGACTTTTGAAGACGGCTTACGTCCCCAGCTTATCAATCTTTATCGCTGTAACACCATTTTAATAGAAAATGTGACGTTGAAAAACTCGCCTTTCTGGGTTATCCATCCCTTATTTTGTGAAAGCCTGACAGTGCGTGGAGTCAAAGTATCCAGCCACGGTCCCAATAGCGATGGCTGTGATCCGGAATCAAGCAAGAATGTATTGATTGAGAACTGTATATTCGATACAGGAGACGACTGCATCGCCATCAAGAGCGGACGGAATGCGGACGGGCGAAAATGGAACGTGCCCAGTGAAAATATCATTGTACGCAATTGTGAGATGAAAGACGGGCACGGTGGTGTGGTCGTAGGCAGTGAGATCTCGGGAGGATACAAGAATCTGTTTGTTGAGAACTGCAAAATGGACAGTCCGAACCTGGAACGTGTCATCCGCATCAAAACCAACAACTGCCGCGGTGGTATCATTGAAAATATTTATGTGCGTAATGTAGAAGTAGGCGAATGCCGCGAAGCCGTTTTGAAAATCAACCTGCAATATGAGAACCGTGAGAAATGCGACAGAAGTTTCCCGCCCGTAGTGCGCCACGTATATCTGGATAATGTCACCAGTGAAAAGAGTAAATACGGAGTCCTGATCACCGGATATGACGACCGTGTCAACATTGAAGACATCCATGTTACAAACAGCCGTTTCAATAATGTAGAGAAAAAGGGGAATTTAATTACCGGAGCTAAAGATGTAGTTCTGAAGGAACTGTATATCAATGGGAAAAAGGTAAAAAAATAAGAGGCTGAGAAATCTTTGGTATAATGGAGGCTCCATCATACCAAAGATTATATCCCCTTATGAGAATCTATTCCAGACACTCATCAAGTTCACGCATCAGCAGTTCCTTATCAAGATGCTGCCCGATAAAAACTATTTTCTGCATACGGTCGCCATATTTATCATCCCAATCCCGCAACAAGCCCGGTTCCTGGCGCATGGCCTCTATCAGTTCCTCCTCAGGTGCCGTGGCATACCACAAACCGGCTTCCTTCAGTTTTTTCTGCACTCCGGCCTGCTCGAAAAGGAAAGACATGTCACGATTATTGCTGAAATAGCAGACTCCTTTCGCACGAATGATATTACGGCTCCACCGGGTTGATACAAAACGGTCGAATTTATGGATATCAAAAGCCGGACGACGATAATATACAAAAGTACTGATACCATATTCTTCTACCTCACCACCTTCATGATGATGATGGTGATTGTGTGCGTGTTCCTCATGCTCCTCATCGTGATGATGATGGTGATGGTGCGCATGTCCCTCCGCTTCTGTTTTCTGCTCTTCCGTAAGGGGGCTCTCTATCCCGCGTATCCAACCGGCAGAGGTGGCGGTACGTTCAAAGTCAAATTTTCCAGTATGGATTATCTTGTCCAAATCCACATCGGCATAATCACATTCTATGATTTCAGCTGCCGGTTGCAGTGTACGGACAATCTGCTTGATACGTTCCAATTCATCACGTTCCACTTCCGAAGCCTTATTCAACAGTATAACATTGCAAAATTCAATCTGCTGGATAATCAGATTTTCAATATCTTCTTCATCAATCCCTTTACGGGTCAAGTCATTGCCGCAAGAAAACTCACTTTGCAAACGCAAGGCATCTACCACAGTCACAATGCAATCCAGGTGACATCCTCCATGCATTCCACCCATACCCGGAATAGAACAAATGGTCTGTGCGATGGGAGCCGGTTCACAAATGCCACTCGCCTCAATCACGATGTAATCAAAACGGTCCAACTTCATGATATCATCTATCTGCTCCACCAAATCCATTTTCAAGGTGCAACAGATGCAACCATTCTGAAGTGCCACCAGGCTTTCATCTTTCTTCCCTACAATTCCCTCTTTCTGTATAAGATCGGCGTCAATGTTCACCTCACCGATATCATTGACAATAACCGCAAACTTAACCCCACGTTTATTAGAAAGAATATGGTTCACCAATGTCGTTTTTCCACTGCCCAGATAACCGGTCAAAAGCAGTATAGGAATTTCTTTTACTTTCATATAAAATTCAATATTAATGAGACAAAGGTATAGAATGATTGATTTCCAAACAATAGAAAACATCTTTTTATACCTTATAAATAAAGAAAACCCTTCACATATCATCCGGTCAGAATCTATTTTTTAACGATTTCAGTTCGTATTACAACATTTTCCAGAAAATGCTTTAAATATCCCAAGAGTATAACTATATTGCACAAAATAAATTTAGAATAACGATGAAAAGCAAATTAGCAAAAAAAATCAAACTAGGCGCAGCCTTGTTATTGATGGCGGGAACTTCAGCCTTCGCACAAACCTCCGGTCAAATTTATACACCGACTCCTGAAAACATAAAAGCACGGCAGGAATTCCAAGACAACAAGTTCGGCATATTCCTTCATTGGGGCATTTACAGCATGACCGCTCAAGGAGAATGGTATATGAACACCCACAACATCAACCGTGATGAATATGCCAAACTGGCATCCGGATTCTATCCTTCACGTTTCAATGCCGCCGAATGGGTATCTGCCATCAAGGCCTCCGGTGCCAGATATATCTGTATCACCAGCCGCCACCATGACAGTTTCTCCATGTTTGATACAAAAGAATCCGATTATAATATCGTAGATGCCACTCCTTTCAAACGGGACATTCTGAAAGAACTGGCAGAAGAATGTCAGAAGCAGGGCATCAAGCTCCATTTTTATTATTCACATCTAGACTGGTTTCGCGATGACTATCCGGAAGGAAACACCGGACATGGGACCGGACGTCCCAAAGGGCATGGGAACTGGAAAAGCTACTACGAGTTTATGAACAAACAGCTGACTGAGCTTCTGACTAATTACGGTCCTGTCGGTGCCATCTGGTTTGACGGTATTTGGGATCAACCCGCCAACTTCAACTGGCAACTGGAAGAACAATATGCGTTAATCCATAAGTTGCAACCCTCCTGTCTAATAGGCAACAACCATCACCGGACTCCTTATGCAGGAGAAGATTTCCAAATGTTCGAGCGTGATCTGCCCGGTGAAAACAAAGCCGGTTTTTCTGCCGGACAAGGAGTAAGTGAACTCCCTCTGGAAACTTGTGAAACGATGAACGGGATGTGGGGATACAAGATTGAAGACCAAAACTACAAATCACCCAAAGCATTGATACACTATCTGGTTAAAGCAGCCGGAAAAAATGCGAATTTGCTCATGAATATCGGCCCTCAACCCAACGGAGAATTACCCGCTACAGCTGTAGAGCATCTGAAACAGGTGGGTGAATGGATGGCCCAATATGGAGAAACGATTTATGGAACCCGTGGTGGTGATGTAGCTCCTCACACATGGGGGGTGTCAACCCGCAAAGGTGACCGTTTGTTCATCCATATACTAAATTTGCAGGATGACGCACTTTATATACCTCTGAAGGCAAAAGTAAAGAAAGCAATGCAGTTTATTTCCAAGACTCCACTTTCTTTCAAACAGGAAAAAGACGGTATATTGATAAAACTGCCGCAAGTACCTGATGACATAGATTATGTCATAGAATTAAACATAAAATAATAAGGTGACATTCATGTTCTAAAAAAAGAATGGAGGTGTGTCAAAATGCACATCTCCATTCTTTTTTATATAGATAAAATTATTTAACCAGTTCAGAAATTACAGACCATTCTTCCAACTTCTCTTCTAAAGCAAGGCTACAGGTATTGGATGTTGAAGAAAGTAATATAATTTTCCAGGTTATGAAAGGTGTCATACAAAAAGGTTTATTCCTTCCCTTATACTCCCAATACTATATTTGCATCAATATTCAACTTCCGACTTATTTCTCTCGCAACTTTCAAAGTTGGTTCACACTTCCCGGAAATATAATCACTGAGACGCGAAGGGCTGACACCTACTAATTTTGCAAGTGACTTCTGATTCAACCCCATTTCATACATACGAAGCTTAAGAACATCAACAAGTGAAGGTTCTCCTAAAGAAAAATGTTCTTCGGAATAATCGGCAACTAAATTAGACAGAAGTTCTAATTCTATGCTGTTTGGGTCATTCAAAGGAGTATCATCTTTCACCAATGGAAGAAGTTCCTCCACTCTTTTCACCGCCCATTCATACTGGGTTTGATTTTCTATCTTTGTCATAATCCTAAATATTAGCGCAATCTATTTTATCATATTCCTTATGAGTGCCAATAAAGCGAATATACACAAACTGAATGGTGAATTTAATCACTACTACCAAGCGATAGTTGTTACCTTTGATATTGAAAACATAACGTTGATTACCTACATTATCAACGCTATTAAACGTTTTCTTAATATCGGCAAAGCAAGTCCATTTGCTTCTTTTCACAATAGTAGTCCATTCTTGCAAAGCAACCCTTGAATCAGGATGATTCTCTGCATATTCTTTTAATGCTTGTTCGGTAAATATTCTCATTGGTTACTCAATTATCCAAGGACAAAGATATATAATATAATTCTATAATTCAAAATAATATTCTAATATTTATAATTTGGAGCGCGAAAAAATAGCGGAAACTCCGAGAAATCACCGCTAATTATTCTATTTCTCTTGTTACAAAGTTATAAGCCTCATAATCTTTTTAGCTAAGAAGCTGATTACAAAAAAGGAGACAGAACTTCATTATCCAGCCTCCTTATTCTATTATTAATCGTAATACCTGAATCAACTCTTTTCTATTCTGACACTCACCAATTTCTGTATTCCCATTATGATCCATACAGATACGACAAAAGGGGCGGTCAGAGTAGTAATCTCCAAGTTCATCCCTATAATCTGCAAGAGAGTGGAAAGCAAGACTGAACATGAGTCCCATACAAGACTTTTCAGGGTTCTGTCTCCTAAAGCAATGGCACACAATACACCGTTATATCCCATCAATCCCATATTCAACGTTTCAGCATCTATCCCCAGCAAGATAGCCAAAGGAATAGGGAAAAGTGCTCCAATTACAGTATAGAAAGCAGCAGTTCGTGAATTTACAAGAATACCAACTAAAAACAATAAACCAGTCCAGATATTCCCTTGAAACATTACCTGACCGATACCAAAACTGAAGGTCTGAAAGTAATTGATTCCTTGTGTAGCATCAGTTACCGTATCAGAAACCAACAAAATATCAGGCATAATCCAGGAACAGAACCCCAATAACATCCATACGGAAAGGATGAAAGGTGCTGTAAATCCGGGAAGTGAACGTTGCAAATTGAGAAGTCGTGCTATCCAGGTTGAAATACATGCAGCCACAACCATCAGCAATAAGGAACCTAAAGACAGCTCCATGAAGACTCCGACTGCTATTCCCACCAATGTACCGTTAAAGCCATACAATCCGTTCTTTATATCGTCACGTCCATAGCCTGAAAAATGAGCGGTTAATGTACTTATTATATTACCACTCAAAGCCAATATTCCCATCTGCCATGAATTCAGGAAGATTCCAATCAGCATCAACAGACCGGATAGTGCATTATTCTGGAACATCACTTGCCCTATTCCACGACCTAAAATCAGTAATGAATTGTATAGTGAAGCCATTTTATGAATCTACCGCATTTTAATCCAATGTAAAATCTCTAGACGGTTTGAAGTGGGGAACATCATGGGCCGGAACAATATGGTAGTATTATTGGTTATATTACGGGCCACCTTCTCAGCACGGCGTTTCAATGTGAAGCTATCGAACCCTCGCAGGTATACATTTTCTCCATTTACCAGTGACTTTTTAACACTATCCATGAATCCTTCCACGATCTGAAGTGCTTCTTTTCTGTCTGTTCCCGTTTTCAGGGAGATCTCATTTACAATTTCTGCTTTTGTCATAATCTTATCTGTTTTAGAGTTGCAAAGATATCCAAAGTTTATTAAAGAGAAGAGGACCGGAATAAAATTTGTTCAACGACATGTTTTGTCGCTTGCCTTCAATATCTTTGCCCATAATAAAATCAAATTCATAATTATATGGGAAAAAAGTTGGAAAGATTACAGCGTATGCTGGTTATCATCAATAAACTGAAAGGACTTCAACGGTATGTCCCCCGTGAAGAACTGGAAAATTATGTGACACACCGCATGGAAGAACGTGGTGGGATACCTGTGGACCTCAGAACATTGCAACGGGACTTTAATGCGATAGAAGAGATGTTCGGTATCCGCATCTGTTTCGACAAGAAACGGAATGGATATTATATCAATGAGGAGGATGACATGAAAAAAGAACAATATGAAAGGCTCCTTCTCAACTTTGATATACTGAATGCTTTGGATACCTCTTCAGGCCTTCATACTTATGTAGTTGCAGAACATCATCGTCCGGTAAATAACGAATATCTACCACTTCTAATCAAGGCTATTAAATTCTCACATCCCATAATCTTTAAATATATGTATGTCCGGGAGAATGGAAAGGTGCGTGAAAAAGAAGTGTTGCCACACTATTTGAAAGAAGACCAATACCGGTGGTATCTTCTTGCTTATGAAGAAAACGTATTGAAAACTTTCAGTGTGGACTGTATTATTGACCCTCAGATATTGTATGGAAAAACATTCAAGCGTAATATGGACATAGACATAAACAGCCTTTTTAAAGATTGTTATGGCATTTGGAACCAGACGAATATTCCTATAGAAGAGATCGAATTGAGTTATAGCCCTTTGGATGGCAGTTTCCTGAAATCTGTTCCATTGCATCATTCCCAAGAGATCATTGTAGATGATGAGAAAGAATTCCGAATTAAACTACATCTCCGTATTACCAATGATTTTGTGATGGCCTTGCTTTCAAGAAGCCGTTCGCTGACAATCATCAAGCCTCTACATCTGAGGGAGCAGGTGAAGACTGTCTATGAAGAGGCTCTGAAAAGAAACAGATAACAACAATTCGTTCCCTGAACACAACTGTCTAATAACCAAAGAATATGAACAATAACTCTTACTGGAACAAAAGTAATCTTCTGAAAGGCATAGGTACTCTTTGTATCTTTATCATCTTTGGATATTACGCTTATCAAGATGCCATAAACAGAAACATGCTGGAAAGAAGTCTGAATGAAAACGCTGCCCCACCGCAACGTGACTTTGCCCACAAATCTTCTCGATTACAACGTTCGTCTGCCATACATGGAAATACGATTTATAAGGATGTGGCTGGAAAAACTCAGAATGTAGAATCTAGGGAATTGAACGATTACGACACCTTCAACGAACATCTGGATGAATATCTTGAAGATCCGGAAGATGAAGTCGCTTATCTGCCTGAAATCTATGATGCACTGATAGACGACACAGAAGAGTTGATGACAGAATAAATCGATTAATACAAAATATAATAATGAATCATTTCAGAACATCCCGTACAAAAGAAGCATTTTTGCTAAACTGCATCCATCATTCTTGTTACCATTCCGATTGTTCTTGGAATGACAGTAAGTTCATTAGTCATTGTTTCCATACTATTCTTATTTTTTAGTTGTTAATAATCCGGTAAACGAAAAAAAGCCAAGAGGTTTATTTCTTTGCTTTTATAAATAAACTTCTTAGCTTCTTAATTCCCTTGAGTATTGATGTAGTAACCTCAAGGATTGTTATTATTACGTCCTGGCCCTTATCATAATCCACTGTTCAAGACGTTATGTTAGTTCTCAGTCACCGCCGCATCCACAGCTTCGACTTTACCCGTGGTGGATTTTTTCTTTCCCAATCTGCCACCATACTTCTCGGCAAGCTCGATCAATACAGAGCCTGCCACGATGATCTCCGCTACATTTGCGGCGATCTTCAATGCTTTTACTAAATTTCCCATTTCTCTAATTTTTAATTGTTTGTTATTACGTTTCTATTCTCTTATATATCATTCTCACATATAAGGCTTTGAAGGATTCAAGAAAGGGGAAGAAAAAATGAGAGAGCCGTCGTTGTGATTCTCCATCTCCAACTTGACTTCCCGCTATTCCATCCGGTTTCATACACAGAGACTAAAGCTGCTATGACTACTTCCGGTTTCCTAGCCCTCGAATTAATCATCCAATCATTTTCTGGTATTGGAGATAACCCGGTAAATTGTTTCTTATTATAATACTTGAAGCAAACACTAAAATACTATATTTATGCCTCAAGCTTTTCTCATATATAAGGTTTTGGAGTGATCAGAGAAGGAATTTTTATATTGCCACACAGGTCTGGTTGTTTTTTGAATCCGGTACCATATTGTGTGTTAAGAAGGAGAATACACAGTCCCAAATGCACCAGATTAGTCAAAAATGGACAAAAAATAGTGATTTTTTGACTTCTTCCCACCTATATACCGATATATTTGAACAAACTTTTAATACGCCGATACAGAAAGAAAGCATGTCATACCAGAGAAATATCATATACCATTTATTATGAATAACCTTAGCTTGTAAAAATGAAAAAGGACATTGGGATACATATCTTATTATCGCTTCCGGTATATATCATTATCTATATGATCATATTTTCGGTTACGACCACAACGGACCTGCCATGGAACTGGAGACAGCCGGTCAATATCATCTTCTCCGTACTCGCGGGGAGCTTCATTGTCGAATATATAAAGAAAAGGATATGAGTATGAGAGGTTGAAAGATATCATATATAATGTATGCTACAACAGATGACGGAATTGATACCGGAACAGCAATGGGATGTGACAAAAAATCATTCCGGACAGTAAAGGAAATTCACCAACAGATGGTGCTTTTATCATTTTATTTTGGAGGTCTTGAGTTTTTTGTCTATCTTTGTAGTAACCCATATATCAGACCATTATGAACTGCAACAATAAAAACCAGATCATCCGTTTTGACTGGGCGATGAAACGTCTGCTCAGAAACAAGGCCAACTTTAGTGTGCTTGAAGGCCTGCTCACCACGTTATTGGGTGAGAGGATCATTATCCAGAGGCTTCTTGAGAGCGAGAGCAACCAGGAGGACGAATATGACAAGTATAACCGTGTGGATATGCTTGCCGAGAACTCTAGGGGTGAGCTGGTATTGATAGAGGTGCAGAACAATAATGAATATGCCTACTTCCAGCGTATGTTGTTCGGAACTTCCAAACTGGTCACTGAGTATATCAACAGAGGGGAAAGTTATGACAAGGTCCGTAAAGTATATAGTGTCAATATAGTCTACTTCTCCCTAGGGCATGGCAGGGACTTCGTCTATCATGGAAAGACGGAATTCAGGGGGATCCACACCAATGATCTCCTGGAACTCACTCCATTCCAGAAGCAGACATTCAAGGTGGATACGGTAAGTCAGCTATATCCTGAATATTATATCCTGAAAGTGAACGGTTTTAATCAGATAGCAAAAAGTCCCCTGGAAGAATGGATCTATTATCTTAACACTGGGGAGATACCTTCCACAGCTACAGCTCCCGGTCTTGAAGAGGCCCGTGAGAGATTAAAGTTGGATAGTATGACTAAAGATGAGCTTGCCGCTTACTATCGTCACTTGGATAATATTGTAATCCTTCGTGATAATATCAATACTGAACGGGAAGAAGGAAGGGCGGAAGGTCTTGAAGAAGGAGAAAGAAAGAAAGCTATCGAAGTCGCCCGTTATCTAAAGTCATCAGGAACCGCAATGGAATTAATTATTGGAGCTACAGGATTGTCTAAAGAAGAGATTGAAAAACTATAATATAAACTTTTTACATAGTATTTAGGAGGAACTATACAATGGATTACGTATGGTTCCTCTTTTCGTTTATGAAACAAGTAATCTACACATAATAATAAAAGTATCAAGTCCCAATCTAATCAAGAAATAAGTTCATTTTTTATGGTATTTAACAGGAACAGGTTAAATGAATATAAAAGACAGGGGGAGTAAAAGGGGGAGTATCTGATTTTACAAAAGAAAAAACCGCTGAAAATCAGCGGTTTTCAAATCCATTCGTGGAGATGGAGGGACTTGTTCCTAATGCTCCATATATCTCAGTATCAAATTATTACAAATCCTAAAATTCTCTTAGTAACGAGTTAGTAACGAATAATCCTATTCTTTCCCGAACTCGAAACCGAGACGATTGGACTCTTCCAATTTCAATTGCAAATATAATATTTTATGGCGTTATGCGCAAGTCCGAGGGTTCGTTTTAAGGCTTTATAACGATTGGCAATTCCTACCGATATTCGCAATTCGCAAATCACAAATATCGGATAGAGCAATTCATTCGTGATTTCCTCTTTGTTTCTCCATTTAATTTTTCAGAGAAAGCGGTGAGAGACGGGGCGGTCTTCCGTGTCTGCAGCGATATGCCGTCAACAAGTGACGGTGGACAAGTCCACTGACACCCGTTGACCGCATCACGCCTATGGGCAATGCTGAACACCGACAACGGCCATCGCCTTATGGATTGGCATCGGGGGACGCTGCCGTCACCATAAGACTGAATGGCTGTCGTCCGTGTTCCGGGACGCATTGCCGGATAAGGACTTTTACGACCGCCCCCTCACTCACCGCTTGAACAGCATCCTCCGAAAAGAACAGTGTCGCAATGATGGGCCTTTCAGATCCTCGTCATTGCGGCACACTTCTTTTTTATCGGGGCTGCACCGATTTTCTTTTTCAGTGTTCCAGTCCATCGCCGCCACCGTCGGGTTGGCGACGATTTATGTTTTCACGGGCTTTCATCCGGGGGAGCCTTCTCAACAAGGCGTACCATAAACAAGTGGGTCAGTACGAGTTGCTTGCCTTAACCTAACGTGTGGCGAAGGGATATTCTTTTGGCTTTGGCATAAAAAATCTCCAGACCTCCTGCGTCGGCTCGTATTTTTTTTGTCAAGGCCCGAACATCCCTCTTTTGCCGCCCCACGCCTTTCAGGTGTCAAGCAACTCATACAACCACACTGTCTTTGGACGCATGGTTAAAAAAAAGCTACCACCGATATGAAAGCCACAGGAAAACATAAAGATATTAGGTCAAGGCAAGCTCACCAATCCTCCTATCATTACCGCATGATTACAAAGGCGGTCAAGGCGGTGGCAATCATCATCGGGGCGGTTATCGGGATAGCGTTGTGGGCGATAGCGAAACCCATACTGAGGGGAATAGGCTGGCTCATTTCAATCCTTACCGCAATCGGAGTAATCTATTGGATTTTAACACTCTAAAAATATTTACGACTATGGCAACCACAAGAGAAAACCGAGGCACACGAGCCTTCAGCGACACAATCAAGGCTTATCTTGAAAGGAGAGCCGACAATGACGCTCTGTTCGCTATCCGCTTTGCGAACCCATCTAAATCGGTAGAGGACTGCATTACATACATCATCAACCAAGTGCAGAAAAGCGGTTGCAACGGCTTTGCAGATGATGAAATCTTCGGAATGGCAGTCCATTATTGGGAGGAAAGCGAGATTGAGGTCGGCAACCCAATCAACTGCAAAGTGGTGGTAAACCATACGGTAGAACTCACCGAGGAAGAAAAGGAACAGGCACGGCAGGACGCCATCAACAAACTCCGTGATGAGGAAATGGCTAAAATGCGCAGACCCAAGTCCACCGAAAAGAAAACCACCGAGAACAATCCCCAAATCGCACAACCCAGTCTTTTTGACCTCTAAAACATTACGGCTATGAAACCCAAGACAGCATTACAAAAGCAAGTGGCAGGGCTATCCGCCACACTGCGCCCCATAACCGCGACACAAGAGAAATGGGCATACCGCCACTGCTTTGAGCATTTCGCCTATCGCACCAATAGCGGGACAATGACCTGCTCCGACTGCGGACACGTTTGGAAAGGCGAGAAAGGCAATCTTTGCGATACTGTCGCAGGTTGCAAATGCCCTCACTGCGGAACTGAACTGAAAGTGAAGGACACACGCAAACGCACCCATAAGGAAACCGCATATTTCAGCGTCATAACAGCACACAAGGGTTTTCAAGTAATTCGTGTGTCGCAGATAACGAGCCAAAGCCGTAAGGGAGAGGTCAGACAACTCTATTGTCAGGAGGTCGTGCAAAGGTGGATTTCTCCCGACGGCAAAGTTACCGATATGGCTCTGCTCCGTGGATTTACTTTCCATTACTGCGACTGCTGGTCGTATTGGAGCGACATGGAGGTACGCCCGCACAACTCATTGTATGATGATGTTGTCGCATGGAGCGATGTCTATCCGAGAATGTCGGTCATTTCCCAACTCAAACGCAACGGCTTCAAGGGCGATTTCTACGGAATATCCCCCGTCAGACTTTTCAAGGCTCTGCTTGCCGACCCAAGAATGGAGACGCTGATGAAAGCCGGAGAGATTGAGGAAATGAAATACTTTCTCTCCAATCCCTGCAATGCGGATGAATTTTGGGCATCGTACCTTATCGCCAAACGCCACCGCTATCATATCAACAACATAGGAATGTGGTGCGACTATCTGCGGATGCTGAAGAACCTCGGCAAAGACCTCCGCAATCCGAAGAACATCTGCCCCGAAGATTTCATAGAGGCGCACGACGGACTGAGCCGAAAGATAGAGGACAGACGCAGAAGGGAGCGTGAGGACGCCGAGCGCAGGAGAGCCGAGGAAAGACTGCTCCGAGAGAAAGAGAAGGAGGAACAGTTCAAGGCTCTCAAATCCAAATTCTTCGGTCTGGTAATCTCCGACAATGAAATATCGGTAAAGGTGCTTGAAAGCATAGAGGAATACTGCCAAGAGGGTAACACACAGCACATCTGCGTATTCTCATCGTCCTACTACCTAAAAAAGAACACGCTGGTATTGTCGGCAAGGATTGGCGATACCATAATAGAGACGGTAGAGGTTGACTTGCAGACCCTCAAAGTTGTGCAGTGCCACGGCAAATATAACAAGGACACCGAGTACCACGACCGCATCATCAACCTTGTGAACTCAAACGCCCGACTAATCAAGGAGAGAATGACCGCCTAAATGTCTAACCCGACCTGCGTCAGCAATGGCGCAGGTCATAAATCCCCACCGATTATGAACGTAACATTTGAACATCCGGCTATCATCTTTGATGATAAGATAGCCGAAATCATCATAGAGTTTGTAAATCACATTCTCTATGCTGACAGCGAGGAAACCCTGCGGCAGATAGTAGCCGACTTTACCGACAAGTACGACCTTGACCGATACTTTGTCTATGGCTACGGCAGCCACCACCTATGGCTGAAACAAAGAAAGATAACCAACCCCGATATAACCTTTGAATATCGGATACTGATTGTAGAATACTAAAACCACAATATTATGGCAACGAAACTTACCGCCAACGGAGTAAGCACAACCACCACTCCCGGCACTGAACAATACGAGGTGTTTTACACCGGCTACCGCACACGGCGAAAGAAACACTATCAATACGACTATCGCCACACTGATGGGGAATTGTTCTCCTGCGTGGCTGGAACACTCACAGAGTGCAGACAACGCCGTGATGAATGGCTATCTACACGAAATAAGAAATCGTAGCAACAACATAGAAATGTAATAACCAGAATTGTTCCGACTTATTTGGAAGGGGCAATTTCAAAAAAATATATTATGGATTATCAAGAAGTCATATCCACAATAAAAGGAAAATCCGGAGTGTACGACATCATTACACCCCACGGCAAGGAGCGCAGAAGATTGTTTTTATCCCAAAATAATCTAATCTGCGAGTTCGCTCCCCGTTCAAGAAAGCGTGGCTATTCTATTGATAGCGATATCATCGCTTGTTGGATAAGCCTAACTCCCCATATGCCCAACGAGACCAACATTGTGGCAAAATTCAAGCGTTATGCGGCACGGGCTACTTTCCCTTCGGCATTTGTCCGCAAGTGTCTCGCCGCTGATACCACTAAAAGCTGTTACGAGAACCGTTTGACTACCGGCACAGCCATTGACGGAGAGATTATATCCCTCAATGCCATAGAACGGTTTGACATCTATTCGGTAAGACAATTCCGCAAGGCACTCAAGGAGAGGAGAAACTATCATTCGGGCAGGTTTGAGTTCAGAGGCTATGACGGCTCTTTATGGATTGAAATTGCCGAGCAGGATGATAGCTACAATCGCAAAGGCGATGTGATGGCTGGTTTTAACAAAGAATACCGAGACTGCGGAAACGGATACTATTACAATCTGATAGATGATGAACACTTTATCGGCGCAGACATCGACTGAAGGATTACCAGCCTCTATGATGTTATTAGATGGCTAATCAAGGAAATATATTTTGCCAAGTCGTAATGTAGCAAGTGGAGCGACCTCGTGATGAAGTCGCTCCATTGATTTTCGCTAAAAATTTCGGCCGCCAGAAGGCGGCATTCGGTGTCAGTTCGATTGTTCAGTTGAGCTGTAATTTTTGGTCTTTGTTGACAGAAAGAACACCGGGGATTTTTTCGTAGAATTTTATGGCGTCGGAGACTGTTTTTTTCTTTGGTACAGTTACGGCGATGCCATTAATAGTCTTATAGACATATAGCACCTCGGAACCGTATTTTTTAGCAGCTTCAAGCAAAGCCTCATTTCCAACTTCGGGGGCGTAATAAATGATGAGGTTTTCGCCGTGTGTCTCAATCTGCCCTACTTTAGTCGTTCTGCAAGCAGGCAAGATGATTGCAAGAACCAATATGATTATTTTAATTGTTTGTTTGATCATGCTCTGAATACCAATATAATTACTCATAGTCGATACGCTCGATTTTGAAGATGACTGGGCGAGTACCGTCGTTGCAGCAAGTTATCATAGTATTCTCGTCACGCATCCATCCCTTCATTATCGAACCGCCTTGCAAGCCGGTATAAATATATCGGGAGATGGCATCCCACGCCTCGGAGCAAAATGGCTTTTTTGGTCCTCCGGCTATCTCATCAGGGTTGCCGTCTGTCTTGACAAGTGTGTTCAGACCACAATGCCAGTAGTCATCACGCTCATCATCGCGATAGAAAACAAACTCGTCTCCCTTGTTATATACAGGGCATTTGCCGGAACATGGATTAGCGCAATACTGCTGCTGATATTCCGGATATAGCTTGGTGTCAAGCACCGTTACTTTCACTTTATGTTTCATATTCAGTTTCCTTACTAATAACTAATACAAAGTTAGTGATAATCGCCCGAATTTTAGTAATTTTGTATTCCAAAAAATTATCAATAGCATGGCATATCTTAATCATATCGGTCTATACGTTAAAGACATCGAGGCTTCAAGGATCTTTTTTGAAAAGTATTTCGGTGCCAAGTCGGGCGAGAAATATCATAATGCACGAAAATCGTTTTCAAGTTATCTTATGTCTTTCGGTGATGGAGCGACATTGGAGATAATGACTAAACCGAACCTCAATTCAATAACCGATAGAACAGACAATTACGGTTATGCGCATATTTCTATCTCTGTCGGAAGCAAAGAGAAGGTTGATGAGCTGACCATGCGACTGATAGATGATGGTTATTCTCACATTGACGGTCCGAGAACAACAGGTGACGGATATTACGAGAGTGCCATACTCGATGCAGAAGGTAATATGATTGAAATAACTGTATGATTATTATGGCAGATAACGATAAGGAATACAATAATCATTTAGAAGATATAGAGAACGAAGAACACAGTTATAGCCGTGACAAACAAGTACCGGAACTGTTTGATGAAGAATCTATAACTAATTTCATAAACAGTCTTGAAGACTGGGATTGATAAGTTCATATAATTACCGCGCTGATATTATGGAAAAATATCAGCGCGGCATATATATTATTATAGGATATATAATGCGGCAAACTCGGTAAGGCGGCGTTGGCGGAGTTGCTTATGGAACTTACCTTTATAACGGCAGTGGGCGGTGTAGGCTTTGAAGATGTCGCGGTTGCCGGCTTTTAGCCTTTTAAGGACGGTGCTTTTGTTGACGACACCGGGGCCGCAGTTGTAGGCGAGGCACGCTAAAAGGATTGAATCCTTGCCGTACTGCGAATACAAGGCGCAGAACTTGCGGAGGTCTTTTCGCAACAGGATGTCAGCCTGTCTTTCGGTGAGCTGAACGCCACGGCGGTAAGGTTCTCCCGGCTGGACTTGGTGACCGTAGCCGACATAAGGCCAGTGTTTCGGCTTATGGAGCGTCTCAAACTTTTTTATTATCAGCACGGCACGCTCAAACGGCGGCAGCTCCATAATCGACCTCTTTGCGTTGGCGGCGGGCGTTGCCGCCACAAGGGACAGCAACGCCACGAAGAAGAACAACAGCTTTCTCATCGCACAATAGGAGTTACGGGGCCGACAACCGGGCCGATGATTGTGCCGCCGTTATCATCTCCTTTGTCCTTGCCGTTGAACTCGAAGGTCTGCTCCCACGGTGTAGAGCCGAAATTATCCTCAACGACCACGAGGAATTTATGGGCATCGGCACTCTTGGCGGTATAGTTGAGCCGGAATGTCTTGCTTTCAAGAAGCACACGGTCATTGTTGACAAGCACCGGGCCATCGACGAGCTTGAGCGAGCCTTCGCCGTCATACTGGAAATAGCGGATTGTGTAGAGGGTGTTGTTGTAGTTGCCCTCCGGCTTTATCTCAAAGCGCAGCTCCACGGTCTGCCCCTGCGCGATTTTGTCAGCGTATGGCATCACTTCCACCGTGAACGGATAGGACTGCTGCACATCGAGATCGTCGGAACAGGATGCGAGGCTGCACACGGCAGCGATTACGAGAGAGAGGAAGGCGATTAAGCCGAATGATTTTTTATTGGATTTTTTCATTTTCGTGTCTGGTTTTTAGAGTTTGAGTTTTGATGTTTTCTTGGGTGTGAGCGATTGCAGATAATCGTTCAGATCCTTGTGGTCGGGATAGAGCGCGGATTTGTCGCTCACCCTGTCGCCGAACTCACGGCGCAGTCTGGCGACTGCGGCACGCCCGGCGGTGTCGTTGTCGAGATAGCACAGTATAAGAGGGTATTCTGCAAGATCCGGGATTGCCTTGCCGACATTAGCCACGGAGTTAAGCACAACACTGTCGTTGCCGTCGTTGTAGCCGAGGCGTTCAGCCGAAAGAAAGTCGATGAAGCCCTCGAACACGTTGCATCGGGGATTGCCGCCGGGTATGCGTGTGATGTTCTTTGGCGGATAGCTCCCCTTGAAGAACGGGTTGCGCAACTCGTAGCCGTGTGCGTTGTTCTCAAAGCCGATGGCGTAATACCTTTTGCCGTGCAACTCATAGTCCACCTGCACGCAGTAGCGTTGTGCAATCTCTTTCGGTATGCCGCGCTCTGCCAGATAGCGGAGCAACGCGGGCGACTCCAGCCGGGATATTACCACATTCTCAAATGTCGGCTCCTCGACAAACGGCACAGGTTTGTAAGGTTCTGCTACGGGCATATCCATCTTTTCGGCGATGTACCGTGCCTGCTCAACGAAATCCGTCTTGCCTGACATTACCCCGGCGAGCGTGAAGATGTCGCCGCCTTCGCCGCTCCCAAAATCGAACCACACATTTTTTCGCGGGTTGACATGGAAAGAGGGTTTTCTCTCGTTGCGGTACGGAGCATAGAACCACAGACCCTTGCTGTCGCGTCCGGTCGGATCGTAGCCGAGGCGGTGCAGGAAATCCACAAGGGATATTCCTTTGATAGCGTCTATATCCATAGGCTAAAAGCGCATTTTGCGTCCGGGCTTCGGTTTCGGGGTTTCCTCCTTCGGCTGCTCCTGCATGGCATCGGCTCTTTTGCCGTCTTTGTTCTTGACTGGCATTGCCAGTATCATATCAGCATTGGCACTCTCGCCGTTACCCAGAACCTCGTAACATTTGAAGTCCATAATCTTTTTCATCTCGGAGGCGATGAAAAGATTTAATTCCGAGCGGTTGCAACTGCCGGTTATCTCATAGGCGAGGTCGTATATTCCGCCGTAGCATTTCTCCGGCTCCTGCTTGTCGTACCAGCCGTTCTTTTCGGTATCCACGACGATTGAGCCATCAGAGGAATACGGGCTGTCGTATGTCAGACGGTTGCCGTCGCGGGCTGTCGGCTCATAGCCCATAGCCCGCATAAAATCCGCGAGTGGCAGATTGTGTATGTCAAGGTCGAATACTTTGATACCCATATCTTACTCGATTATGAATTTGACACCGACACCATACTGCGTATGGAAATGCCCGGTGGAGTTGCCGAATACAAATCGCTCCTTTACGTTGGCTGTCAGCGCGACTTTATCAGAAAGATAGAAATCCACCGAGAGAGTGAGCGCACCGCCATAGATGAAGGCGTCGCCGTTGTGGAGCGTGGAGCCGTCGGACAGTGTGTGTTTGCCCCAGTTTACTGTTTCATAGCCTCCGAGAGCCGACAATCCGCCATAGAGGTGGAATGTCTGCGAATAGTCGCTGACAAGGTGTAGATTGTATCCCGCCTCTGCCGTGAACTGCGCTACGGGGATGCGACCCTTTTCTGCGTATGGCTTATAGGTCTGGAGGTACTCGCCGCCGAAGCTCCAAGTGTTCGCGCCACCCTTGAACACCGAGTAATATACTCCGAATGAATAGCCGCAGTCGCGGGAGTTACCGGTATAGAACCCGTCTGCCATATCAGCCTTTATTTCCACCGCTGACATTCCGGGTAGGCATCGCTGGGCCATTGCCTGCCCCGTGAAAAGGGCAAGCATGGCAGCGATTATCATTATCGCTTTTCTCATAGATTATTGGATTGAAAGTTCGTCGATTACGTTTGCACGCACAATATCCTCGTTTTCCACCACAAAAGACTGGTGTCTGCCACCTTCCTTCTCGCCGACCTCGATGATTAGCTGCTTGTCGTTGGGAATGGTGAATTTCTCCAGCGCAAACACAGTGCGTTCAGAGGATTTTGCGGGAACTACCACTACATAGTTCTGGGCGCGGAGAGGCTCCAAGACCTGCTCCTGCATTGCAGTCCGCTTGATAACCTTCTTATCCACAACTTTGAACGATACAAAATCTATGTCGAAAGGAATGTTGGAGGTATTCTTCAACTCGGTATGAAAGTAGAGAAGTCCGTTGTTTGCATAGATGGATTTGAGAAGAAACTGTACCCCGAAACGCTTTGAGCCGATATGCTTGATTTCGCGCTTGTTCTGCTTGTGGATACTTTTCATAATCAGTTTTACAAGCATAGGACTCTCACTGCCGAGGCGTTCAAGATAGATTTCCTGTGCGTTGTTGGGACGGTTCACCGATTCGCCGTCGTGGAGAAAGTCTGTCATCTCGATACTGAGCAACAGCGGCTCTTTGGCAAACTTGACATTGAAGACATAATAGGAGCCGTCATCGGTGATTACCGACAGGTTTGTTTCCTGCTTGAATGACTTGAAGGCTGATTTGACACGCAGCACGTTCTTCGCACCGTCGGCAAGTCCGGCAACAAGGTTTTCGTTGCCCAAATCGACATAGGTAATCTCTGCCGGAAAGATGATGTGCGTCGTCTTGTTGTAGCATACCTCCAGAGCGTGAGGCGGAATCATGCGGTCGAAGCCGACCTTTCGGGTAAGACCGCTGAACTTGTCGCCGTCGGTGTAGTTGTCACCGTACACGTTCATGTCGTGTTCGGCAACCTTTGTATCTACTTGTTCGGTGCCAGATGACACATTGTTATCGGTGTTATTGAGTTTGTTTGTTTTGGCGAAAGCCGGGGTTGCCATGCCTAAAACGGCGATGGCGGAAAGAATAATTGTTTTCAGTTTCATTTTTTACGTTGGATTTAAGTGGTTTAATTGTTTTCGGGCTGGTAAAGCATTACTCGGTACCCGGATTTGAGATGCACCTTGACGGTACGCATCTTCTTTGTGAGATACTGGCTTACGCCGTTTATCAGACCTCTCCCCACATCGGATGCAATCTGCGCCCCGGCATCGGTTGAGATATTGATTGAGCTGCCCATCGTGCTGCCCATGTTGGCACCGATTTCGTGGAGCGCGTCAGATTCCATAGAGTTGGGGATGTTTATTCCCTCCTGACCGTCGGAATCATAGATTTTCAGCTCCACTTCATAGATTGAGCCTCCCGTTTCTACCGAGGTAATCTCAATCTCCAGACGCTCGTCCTGCAACCTTGCCAGTCCCGTCAGCATGGTCTGGCGTGGAATTAACCTGTTGCCTATCCACATCGGTTCGGTGGTCCGCAGCTTTACGGACTGACCGTTTGTTACCGACTGGTCTCCGGCTATGACAGCGGCGATTGTGTTCCTGCCTGCCGAGCGTTTTATGCTGACCGAGGTGTTGAACCCACGGTCGTTTGTGGCGGCACTCAAAGTCGATACGACATTGTGGGTCACATTCTGCACCGGCTGCACATTTCGTTTCCCTTTTTCCTCGGATTGTGTCGGAGGTGCCTGACCGTTGGCATTGTTGCCGTTGCCCATATACTGCGCCGCCAACTGATACGACCTCTCAAGCAGCTCCATCTCGTTAGGTTGCTGAGGCTGTTGTGTCATGGCGTTATGCATCTCCAGCTCATCAATCCGTGCCTGTAATTCGGCTACCTGCGCCGATTCATTGTAGTCAGGCACATAAAAATCCTGTAATGATGCCTGTGCCTGCTGATAGGCGTTGGCGGAGTTCTGGATTTCATCGGGGACTGTCGGCGTTGCCGGGGCAGTAACCGTGTCGAGTTGGAGCGATACGGCGTTGATTGTGCTGTCATTGCGCGACTTGTCTTTCTGCGCCGCCTCCTGTTCGTATGCCTTCAGTTTCGTGTCGGGCATACCGGCGGAAGTCTGGTCGGGCAGCTCCATGTTCGCCTTTCCCTTTGCCGCCTCATCCTCGCCGCTTGGGGCGAAGATGATCCACAGGCATACGAGAAAGGACAATATAAGGAGTGTATAGACAGTGAGGCGTTTGAGCCGCTCCCGTTCAGCAACAGTCTTGGGCGTGAACTTGGTTTTGAGGTCGTCAAGGAATTTCATGGCCCGTGCTGTTTGTGGGTAATTCCAGTTGCCTGATATGCTCTATCTCTACCGCCTGCCGAGCGTGTCCGGCACCCATTTTGTAGCAGGCGTGTCCGAACACGAAGAAGGCTACAAGGATAAATGCCGAGAGAAGAATGGTAACGACCATGAGGCGTTGCTTGTGGGGCATATCGTCACAGTTTTTTTTCACCCGTTCTTTGATTTTCCCTTTCGGGCCGTGCCACACCTTATTATATAAGGGTGCCACATTATATAAGGGTGCCACGAGGTTGCGGATTTTCTGTTTTATACTCATTGGGACAATGTTCTTTTTGTGGTTATCAAATCTTTATTTTCAAGGATTGTCAGACCCTCGATCATGAAGCCGTTGGGATTGTCGTCGGAGCGCGACACATTGGAAAGCCGGCACTGGGTTATGAGCGACCTTTCTGTCACGTTGCTCTGTCGGATAATCATCTGCCGGGCGTAGGTTCTTACCTGATAGGGATAGTCGTTGAAATCGGCGACTATGCTGTCCACCTGCAACACCTGTGTGATGTTTCCGGCGATGATTCGGTTATAATATCCCTTCTCCACATAATCGGAGTAGTAATTGTAGGCACTCCTGTCGGCCAGTGACATGGCGCGGTTGATGTTGTGTTCAATCGCCGACTTGTCGGGCGACAGGGTGAAGAACAGTTCGTGAAAGCGTCGGACGTGTTCACGCGCCTCCGCCGGCCTGTTCTGCTCCATGTCCTGAGACAAGGCAAGCATAAGCGACTTGCCGTTGTCAAGGACATAGATTTTCTCCCGCTGCTTTTCGGCGAAATTCAGCGACAGCACCACGGCACCGATTGCGACACAGGCGCAGAGCGACACCATGATTATACCGAAAAGCCTTATCTGCCGAAAAGAGGTCTCGATGTTTTTTAATGACTTAAATTCCATATTTTTAATTCGTTAATACTAAGTTTTGAGATATTGCAGGATGTGGCGTATCACTTCCACAGTCCATCCGTTGCCGAGCATACGATAAATCTGCGTATCTCCGCAAACCCACTCATACCATTCGGGTATGGTCTGTAAACGGCAACACTCTCTGGGCGTGAGACGGCGTATAGTGACATCCTCATCGCCGTTGACAATCATGCAGACACATTGACCGTTACCGTCGTTTCTGGCACGAGCCATAAGACAGGCACTTTTGCCACTCTTTATAGGTCTGAAGCCGCCACCGAATTTTGCAGAAACGATTGAACCAGATACAATGCGGGGGCATTTTTCTACCCTCCGGCTTATAAGCAGATTGTCTTTCTGGACAGTAGTGAGAGAATTGGTTTTACCGTCAAACCTGACTTCGGGCTGTTGCTCATTTCGCCCTGTCAATGGATTAAACCGTCCTCTGAACGCAAGGCATAAATCGCTATATCCAAAGTTTGAATCTATCCGACTATCCTCAAAATCATTATAATCGAACAAACAACATCCTCCGGATTCTATGTCCTCATCATATTCAATACACTCAGATTCGATTTCTTTTCCGAGTAGTTTTTTAATCTGAGACTGCGAGAAATAATATTTTTCATCAACATTATCTTCAAGAATGTCGCTCAAATATATTCCTCTGTCCTCAGGCTGGGGAATATCGGTATGGACAACACTGTCAAACAGATTGGTTTCAGTCCTTGTCCGGATATTGGTCCAATAGAGCCGTACCCGGTTTTGAGCCGATACGAGTGCCGAGTTTATCATGACCGGGGAAAGGCCCAAGTGCCGGCTTATCTCATTCTCAAATTCTGTCCGCATCCTTACATTCTCCATCAAGAATTTCACATCGGGATTATATTTCTGAATATCATGGAGGACACGGATATATTCAAAAAAGAGGGCACTGCGCGAGTCGTTGAAATTCTGTTGCTTTCCAGCAAAACTGAATCCCTGACACGGAGAACCGCCTATCAGTAGATCTATCGGCGGAAGGTCGGAGACTACAACATTTTTCACATTGCCAAGTTGAACAGTCTGTGGAAAATTACGTTGAGTCTGGGCAATGGCATAGCTGTCAACCTCGGAAGCGAAATAATGCTTGACCTTGATACCGGCCTCCCGTAATGCTATGGTCCCGCACGACATACCGTCAAACAATGACAGCACGGTAAGTCCATCTTTAGACATAGACAATATTGAGCCATACTATTTAAGGAGTTTGCCGACGCGCCCTGCGACATTGCCTGCCACACCACCTGCGACACTTCCGGCCCACGAGCCACCGGTCATGGCGGTGTTGTTGATGGAGCGGTTGTAGCTGCCCATGCCTCCTGCCTGAATAATCCAGCCTGCAACAGTCGGAATCGTGAAGTAACCGATAATGCCGATAATCATGAACACCGTGTAAGCGGTGTTGCTCCCGTCAAGGTCAACATTCGGATTATTAGTCAGTTCCGAAATGTCGTTCTGCAACATCAGGACTTGGATTTTCGCAAGGATTGTGGAGAATAAATCCGCTACAGGTAGCCATAGATAGGTCTGAATGTATCGGCATATCCATTGGACAAGGGTGTTCTGGAATCCGTCCCAGACCGATATGGCAAAGGAAATCGGTCCGAGTATAGCCAGCACTATCAGGAAGAATGTCCTTATTGTATCAATCGTGAGCGAGGCGGCCTGAAAGAGCATCTCCAGTAATTCCCGAAAGAAATTCTGGATTGCCTTTTTAACTTTATACATACCTCTCTCGATATACATTCCGGCGGCGGTGCCAATCTCCGTCACTCCCAACTCATCAATCTGCCTGTCAAACTCGGCGTCATCCACGAGGTAGGCGGTTGAAGGGTCATTCATCATCTGTTCATACTCTAACCGGTCTTTTTCCTCCCGGTACTTTTTCATGTCAAGGGTCTGGCCTTCGAGCATCGAGGCTGTGCCTTGCACAATCGGCGACATTACCGAGTTAATTGTACCGAGTACGACAGTTGGAAAGAACATTATGCAGAATCCTATGGCGAAAGGACGCAGGAGTGGGAAAACATCAATCGGTTCGGCTCTTGCGAGTGCCTGCCATATACGGTAGGCGACAAAGAACAACGCGCCTAATCCGGCTATTCCCTGGGCCACTCCAGCCATGTCGCCGCACAGGGGCATCATCTCATCGTAGAGCGACCGGAGTATGGAGTGAAGATTTGAGAAATCTATCGCGCAAAGCATAGGCATCACCAGTATTTTTCAGAGCCGTCGCCGTAGAGGTTCACAACTCTTTGTGTATCGGCTTTCTTTTTGGCACGGAGATATGAAACGCTGATGTTCTTGTTGGTGAAATACGCCGTCAGGTTCTTCAGGCGTTTCATCTCTTTGTAGCAGTCATCCACCACATCCATGCGGTCTTTGTCCGTCATGCTTAGCGTTGTGATATTGACTACCTGTTTCAGATCGCCGAGGACGCCGTTGGCTTCTTCAAGAATCCGGGTGTAGCCGGAGGCGATTGCTGAGAGTTCGGCACTCGTGAAATTGGGGTCAGTCAACATCTTTTTGAAGTTGTTGACATAGTAACCTGATATATCGCCCAGCATCAGAACTGTCTGCTGAACCTTGCGGGCATCGCGGACAAGGTTATTTACCGATTGCAGAGCATCGTAATACTTTTTCGCCTGCTGATAGATCTTGACCGTCTCCTTGAAGTTGTTAATCATATTTTGAGCGGTCGTTGATTCCTGCACGAGTGATTTTGAGGAATTTACGATGGATTGGGCGATGTTTGACGGATCTATGACCGTCCATTGGGCGTTTGCCCTGCCAGTACCTAACAGTAGGCACAGGGCGATAAGGGGAAATAGATATTTCAGTTGTCTCATTTTTTTACGTTGGATTTTTGGGGTTATCTGATTTTGGAGGCCATGCCTCCGATTATTCTCACTCCTATGTAAAGCAGGAGCAAGGGGAAGGTAATAGCGGCGATGAAGGCGACTGCCATACTCGCCAGTATCACCCATAGCACATAAAGGACTTTCATAGCGGCATCCATTGTGAGAGGTAATTGACTAAGTTTGAAAAGGTCTCCACAACATACGGTCTGGCATATAACACCAGTTTATATGTTGCCACGAATACTGCGGACAACACCGCTATTCCGGCAAGAAATAGGATTGTGCCTGTCAGCACTCCGAGTATCAGGTGGAACACTTTAGGTATCTTCATGTGGCACCCTCCCTTCTCTCGTTGGCGAGCATCTTAATGGCAGCCTCAACACTGCCACCGAGTTGCGCGGCTTTATTCAGCACCTGAATTTTCTCCGTTTCCTCGGTGGTGTAGCAGAGATATTCCTCGGTTGATACCTCCGTGGCATATACGGCTGACTGTGTTCCGCCAAGACCAATCCACACCTCTTTATACAGGCGGTTAGGATTGTTCGCCATATTGATACTGAGTATCTGCGCTTTCTCCTTGTCCGTCAGACCCAACAGTTCCTGTATCTGGTCAAAGCGGTTCATATACTTTCTCTGGTCGAGAAGTATCTTGCAGTCGGAGTTGTTGATAATGGTCTCTTTCACAATCGGGCTGGAGATTATATCATCCACCTCCTGCGTTACCACGACTGCCTCCCCGAAATACTTTCGGACGGTCTTGAACATATATCTCAGATATTCAGCCATGTTCGCCGAAGAAAGAGCCTTCCACGCTTCTTCCACCACCATCATCTTGCGGATACCCTTTAACCGTCTCATTTTATTGATGAAAGCCTCCATAATGATGATAGTGACTACCGGGAATAATTCTTTGTTATGTAGGCTAAGCACCCAACGCCTTGCCATATTACTATGGTAGGTTTTCAAATGCTCGCCCCCGAACCGGACTTACACCTTTCAATGTATCCGGCTCTCCATTAATTCAATCAGTCTATTGTGCCATTGTGGATTTTCCTATGGCAACTTTGACAGAGTGCGATGGTCTTTCTTCTTCGTGCAATCATGATACGTTCCCAATCCTCTTTTCCGTTAAGATTCTTGAGTTTACGGATATGATGCATTTCAAGCAGAACATCCTCACAACCGCATAATTCACACCGATTGGCTTTAAGCCTGTCTATAAGACTTGTAGGCGTGTAATAGTATGGCGCTGGCAATCTGTCATGGCATTGCACATCTTCGGACTTTCTGCGCTTGAACCCATCGTGATAGTATTTGCGTTCATGGATTTTGCCTTTCTTGTCCTTGTAAATCACTGTGAACACCTTGTCTTTCTTGTATTTCTTGCAGATTCGCACGACCGTACTTCTGTATTTTCCTGCAAAAGTCTTGTACATGCTATATTCCATGATATACTTGAAAGTGTGAAGTGTATGGCAGTTGTTTGCAAGGGCATAGAAATTATATAATCCTCTTATCTCCGCATTGTACCTTTCCAGGATTTCAAGGTCATCATTACTGATGAGGTAAGAGCGGTGTTTCGGTTTATAAAACTCTTTTCCGTTATGCACTTTGATTTCAAGGGCATCGTAGTCAAGGAGTTTCTTCCTAATTACCTCTGTCGGCATCCTCAGATAGACCTTGTTATTGTAAGGTCGCGTAAGTTTGCCTGCCTTGTTTCTCTTGGTTTGGGTGGATTTGCGGACATAGATTTCATGACCGAGGAATTTTGCTGGTTCTGTACCATGTGTAATCAGGGTCTTTTCATCCGAAAGTTCAAGTTTCAGCTTCTCAGAAAGGAAAACCTTGATGTCCCTTTTGATAGCCTCTGCTTCCGCTTTGGTTCCAATCACTGCACAAAGGAAATCATCAGCATAACGGACATATTTAAGCCGTCTGAAATCCTCGTCCATTTCAACGCCGCAGGGAATCTGTACTCGTTGTCTGTCGAAATTTTTGATTTCTTTGACGATACGCTTACGTTCCTCTGCATCTGTCACTTTCTTGAGTTTCAGCACAGCAAGTCGTTTGCCATATTCAAATTTGATTCGCTCTGGATTATCCTTTCGTTCTTTCCCTTTGTCGAATCTTTCGATGTACTCTCTCATATAGCGGTCAAGTTGGTCAAGGTAGATATTAGCCATTATCGGGCTGATGATACCACCTTGCGGCGTGCCGCTATACGTCTTGTTGAACACCCAATTTTCAACATATCCAGCGTTAAGGAACTTTCTGATTAACCGAAGAAAACGCTCGTCAGAGATTCGCTTGCGCAATATGGCAATCATAATCTCATGGTCGATATTGTCAAAGAATCCCTTGATGTCTCCTTCAATAAACCATCTTGCTCCGTTGAATGTCTTTTGAATTTGGCGCAATGCAGTATGGCAGCTTCTTTTGGGTCTGAACCCATGAGAGTTGCTGTCAAAACAGCCTTCATAAATTGCTTCCAAAATCATTCGAAAAACCTCTTGGAGCAGTTTGTCATTAAACGTTGGTATTCCGAGGGGGCGCATTTTTCCGTTCTTTTTGGGAATGTACACCCTCTTGGAGGGAGTAGGCTGATATGATTCGTCTTTCAACGATTCTATCAGTCTTTCGATACGAGATATACTCATGTTGTCAATGTTGCAGTTGTCTGCACCTTTGGTCATGTTGCCCTCTTTCGCATAGATGCGTTGGTAGGCAACGAAGTACATCTGTTCGTTGAACAATAGGCGATAAAGCCTCTCAAATTTGTAGTCAGGCTCACAACTGTGCTTTGCCAGACTGTTTAATACTCTTTCTGAATTTCTCATAATGTCTCACACATCATTCATTAATTGTATTAAAATGAATTAACTGCCTCCCTTCGCCATGTACGAGGCTTTCCCTCGCTCGGACTACTACGGAGGCTCCGTTACCATGTCGGATATTCAGAAGCCTTCGCCCCATAGCCAACCTCTGTTGGCGTTCCGATTTAGGTAATCCCCGTTTGCTTGCATACTAACTATTGCATGATAGATAGGAGGATACGACTTCCGTCCTTTTCTGCTTATTGCAGATGCGTCGTGACCAGTACATGCTCAATCTCCTAAAAGACGGGAAAATGAGTGTCACGATACAACGAGTATAGCTATCTTACGTTGCAGGTACAGCCTGATACCGCTTGGACTATCGTTGAATCAGTTTGGATTTTATCCTTTATCTATCCTTTTATCCTGTCATTCAGTCGCAATCTGATAGCTGATTGACTTATGACGTTAACCCACATGCGATACTCCCCATCGTCTTTCGTTGAATGGATAAGTGGGCGGATAATAGGTCATTTTCAATGTACTCTTGCCTAATCCCTTGCTAATGGGATAGTTTTTATGCAGCCTTTACGGGCGCACCCTTCACAGCATCAATTTCAAAGACCACAAACCGCTTGTTGAGCAGGTCAATGTTTTCTTTGGAATTGAGCAGGAAATCATACCGGCCACCGTGGTAATACTGGCGCAGCGTCGTCAGGAAATTATCGACATCAAAATCCTGCTTGTAGATGGGGATAGGACGCTGTGCCATTTCTGCACGGTATTCATCACGCATAAACTCGTAAAACGAGTTGAAACACGGCACTATATTCTTATCAGCCCTCATCCTGTCAAGGAACATAGACAACGCAGAGCCAAGTTCGCCGCTCTCCGTTTTTGTAACCCTGTCATCCTCTGATTTCCAAAGCGTCAACAAGAGCGTCTTTATCGAATCTTTCTTTTCGACATCGAAAACGCCGTCATCGGTATAGAAAGGATTGAAAGATATTGGATTATCCTCCGTGTAGGTGTAATAGATGCCGTCCTCGCCGTGGGTGCGGTTGTGAATCAGATTGCACAGACCTTCATAGGAATTGCCGGTGTCAATCAGCAGCACATGGGTCCCTTGCTCATAATACTGGCGCACCAGATGGTTGGTAAAGAATGACTTTCCGCTACCCGACGGACCGAGAATGAACTTGTTGCGGTTGGTAGTTATACCACGTTTCATAGGTTCATCCGATATGTCAAGGTGGAGAGGTTTCCCGGTCAGCCTATCGACCATCTTTATTCCGAATGGAGAAAGACTACTCCGGTAGTTTGTCTCGGCAGTGAAGAAACAGGCCGCAGGCTCGATGAACGTATAGAACGATTCTTCGGCAGGGAAATCAGCCTCGTTGCCCGGCATTGCCGACCAATACAGCGTAGGACAGTCGATAGTGTTGTGCCTCGGCATACAGCCCATAGTGGCAAGCTGTCCGCCGACATCGTTCTTTATCCTGCGCAGCTCCTCGGTGTCGTCGCTCCACGCCATTATGTTGCAGTGGCAGCGTACCGAGGTAAGTCCGTAACTGTGTGCCTCGTTGAGATAGCGGTCAATCCACTCCTTGTTAATGGCGTTTGAGCGTGAGTAGCGGCTCAACGAGTTCATGTTGCGGGCGGTCTTCTCAAACTTCGCCAGATTCTCATCGTGGTCGTCGATAAACACATACTGGTTGTAGATATGGTTGCATGGTAACAGCAACCCGACAGGACTTGCAAATGAAAGACGGCAGTCGCTCCGGTCAGTGGATAACCGTTCATATCGGTTGTCGGTGCTTACCTTTGCAGGAAGATCATCCGTGTCTGACAGCGTGTGCAGACTCAACATCTTGTCGCCGATGCGCATCTGACGCGCCGACAGGTCTATGTCCTCCAGACAGTTCACATCCTCCATCGTCAGCGACATATACCGCTCGATAAGCCCGGATTTGTCGTCCGTGCCGACAATCTCATCATCTGTCAGGCGGCGCAGCCTGATATAGCCGGTGTCGTTGATGATTCGTTCAAATTGCTCGACACTCTCCATGAACTTCACCACCATTTCGTGATTCAGTTCTTTCGGTGTCAACCTTCCTCGGCACAGCGTCGAGAAGTTGCTCTGCTGACGCGCACGTTCTTTGGTCGTTTTTGTCAGGAACAGATAGCATCTGTGAGACAGGTACGGACGCTCATTGAAATGGCGTTCAAAGCTCCTGTCAAGAAAAGACAGATCATCTTTTTGCAGTTCCGGCTTATAGCGTTCACTGATGAACCAGTCCTGCTTATGCACCACCGAGTAATGCGGCAATACCTTGATAGCCTTGCACCATGCGGCGTGCATGGCCTCGTATTCGGCAGAGGTTACAGTGAACAGTTCCGGCAGTGCCACCTCGAAGGCGACTGTAATGTCGGCGTCCTTGCTGATGATGCAGCCGTGTTCCACGGCGAGAATCGGCAGCTTTGATTCCAGTGTAGTGGCTTTAAGTGTATTTCTCATTTCTTTCCTCCTTTTATCAGTCGTTTGAGGCGCAGACGGTTGATGATATAGCGCGGATGATATTTCACAGCCGAGAGTTTCATCAGACCGTGTTCGCCGTATTTGGCGTTAAGATGGAAGGTGAGCCAGACAAGGGCTGAGGCGGCAGTAACGCCGAACCCGATGCAGATCCATTGCGATATGCCCGCGATATACATGATGACGAACACCACGAACAGGGCGAGCAGTCCGCCTGCGAAGATGAACAGGTACTGCGCCTTCAGACCCTTGTATTCCACCGACCGTCCTATGCCCTTGTTGACAGCATATTCGGCCATTGGCTCGGATGATTAGAGGAAGAACGAGCGAAGGATTGTGGCGGCAACGATAAGGAAGATGCACGCTCCGAACCACGATGCGGCGGTCTTGCTCGTGTCGGGGTCTCCGCTCGACCACTTGGAATAGACCTTGATGCCTCCGATGAGACCCACCACGGCACCGATGGCATAGATTAGCTTGGTGCCGGGGTCGAAATACGAGGTTACCATTGATGTCGCCTCGTTGATACCCGCCATGCCGTTGCCGGCGGCGGCAGCCCTCAGTCCGCCGAGAAACCCGGCGAGGATCGCCACCATGAGGCGGCATTTGAAAATCAGATACCTGTTTTTAAGATTCTTGATTGTTTCTTTCATGCTTTTTGTTTCATTTTTGAAGCACAGGCAGCCCCCGGCCGCTCCTCAGACGGGAGCAGCCCACACTTCGGGTTGATAAATTGGGGTTGGATTTTTGTCCTTGCGGACGCGGATTAGTGGTTTTTGCCGGTTATCTCAATAAATCGGCAGGGTCAAAATCATCTATGTTGGCAGCGATTTTGAAAGTGGAGGTGTGTTTCTCCGGGGCTGGATTTTTAACGGATTGAGATTTCTTTCCCTTTCCGTCAGGCTTCCGGGCCTGTTTGTCGGCGATATTCTCCCGGAGTAACTCGGTCATACAGGACTGTATGCCCTTGTAGATTTCTTCGTATGACATAAGACCTTCCATAAGGTTGGTGTCCATGAGAGGTTCAAGCACCTTTCCGGCGTTTGCCTTATCTTCGGGAGTGGCATCGGGATTGACGGCTGTACTGATGGATTCCTCAATATCCTCCATCGTCGCCCCTGTCGCTGACGGAGCCGAAACGGTGTCAGGCTCCACATCCTCGATGCGGACATCCTCAAACGCCGACATTTCCTGTTCCGGTGTCATGCGTGCATTTTTCACGGGCTGTTCCGGCATCGGAGTATTGTCATTCTGAATCTCATTCCCGGTTGGGGCGGTAGTCGTTGCCGAGCTTTCATCGCCAAACTCAACATCGTTCAGATGCACATCGCCCAGCATTGTCAGTTTTATGCGACGTATGTTGCGGTCAAAAGCGTTGTCAACCAGACGGTCTATGCGCGATTCAAGCTCATCGTCTATGTTGAACTTGCTTTTGCCGACCATCGACCGTGGTGCCGGTGTATCCGGTGCCAGTGGGGGCGGTTCCTCTGCGGGAGCATCTTCAGGCGGTTTGTCAGCCGGAGGACGCATCTTCCTGTTGCGGTCAAGCAGGAGATATGCTAAAAATCCGATATTTGAGAGAGCCACCACACCGAGCAGGAAAAGTGATGTGCCTGTCATAGCTCCACGGTTTTCTCACCCAACGAGGACAGTTCGTTGATTACATCCCGGTTCTCCACAAGGTGTCGGACAAGGATGTTGGTGACGTAGGCACCGATTGTCAGACCCTCGACATCGTAAAGGGATACCAGTTTGGAGAGCTTGTTTACCAGCTCACGGGGAACGAATATCCCCTTGCGCGCCCCGACATTCGACGGAGCCAGATAGTTGTCCGAATATGCCCTGACCTTCTTGTTGTCCGGGGCTATGGTCGGTTCCGCACCCTTCATCTTGTTGCAGGTACGGAGATCACAGAATTTTGTATGTACCATTTATTATAGGATTTTTGAGGGGCATTTCTTGGATATGCCCTGAATGATGGGATAGTATTTCCTGAAATGTTCGGTAAGCACCTTGTCTATATAGGTGGAGATATTGGCCTCCTCGTCCAGCATACCGAGTATGCCGAGAATCATGGAGAGGTGCCGATCCCTGATGAAAACCTGTCTGCCGTTGCGTGATACCCTGCGGAATCTGCCGTCAGCGATGAATTTCTTGATGAAGTCAATCTCATCGGCGGTCATGTTGAGTTCAGAATATCTCGCCTCCCGTTCAGTATCATAATCATCATACGTTTCGGGGCTTGTGCTTATGTCCTCCTTTATAGGAGGTGCATTGGGGGCCTTACTGTCCGCAGCGGTGTGATATGTCGGCACGGATGAAGCCCTTACAGATTCGATGAAGCCGTCGGCGTCAAAACCATCGTCCTTTTTCTTTGCCATACGCCTAAACCTTAATTATGGCACGGATTTCCTTCACCAGCTCTTCAAGGTTGGAGCCTTTCATAAGACGCTTGTCGGGAGGGAGCATCGTGGAGCGGAATATCGCCCCGTTGCCTGTCTCCATACCGTCCTTCTCAAACTTGTTGCTTTTTACAAGTACGGTGTCGAGGGAGCTTAGTCCGAGTTTCTCCATGTAGTTGTCGATAATCTCGCACAGGCGGGGCTTGTCGCGTGAGTTGACCTTGTTCCAGACAAGGCGCATCTCCCGGATGCTTGACTGACCGGTCGTGATCATCCGGTTATAGACATTGTTGGCGAATGAAATTGAACTTGCCATTTCCCCGGTCTCGGTCGTAATCGGCACGAAGATGTAGTGCATCTTGGCGATGAGGCTTACAATATCACGGTTGTTTATGGTTCCCGTGATGTCGAAGAACACCACTCTTGGATTGTTCCCCGCCTTTACAAAATCCTCCGCCACTTTCACCGCGTCGCCCGGTGAGGTCATAAGGATTTGATAAGGCTTGATTTTGTGGGTAAGGTAGAACTTGTGCATGATGCGCTTGAGACGAGGATTCTCGTTGGTCACCAGCAGGTCATGTTCCCGATAGACATTCATCGAGTGCTGTGTGTTGTCGCAGTCTATGACCGCGACTTCCACCCCTTCGACGTAGCGGAGATAACTCGCCACAAGAGCGGTCAGGGTGGACTTGCCCGCGCCACCCTTCTGGGTAGCGAAGGCGACATAGATTGTGTCGCTCATAATTGGATGGGATTAAATTTGGAATTGGATTGATATGGTGTCGCCACCATTCTCCGCCCAGCTTGATAACCGTGTCCGGGTCAGGCAGCCCCGTTTCCGTGAATCGGCTTGTTTACAGACGGGGGCATTAGAATGTTTGTTAGAATGTTTGTTAGAATGTTTGTTCAAATGATTGTTAGAACGTATGCTCAAACGGACATTTGATTGATTGTTCGATTGATTGTTCAAACGAGCGTTAGAACGGATATTCAAACAAACATTTGATTGATTGATTGCTCAAACAAGCAAGCAAACAAAGGTTCGTACACACCTACAAACATTTGATTGAACCTTTGAACGGCCATTTGTCTGAACGCCCGAATGTCTCGGCGTTGTCACCTCCGGCATTTGAGCCTCTGTGCAAGTAGAACGACGGCTGTGTCTGAAAAGATTTCTGATTGTCAGGCACTTCCCAACCTTTCTGCAAAGTTGCCCAACATTTCCCCACTTTTTTCTCATTGAAAACTCAACGACCGTACCCGATTGTTATATCTGCGGGAGCCGATGCACGCGGTTGTTCTCTCATTGACCGTCGTTTCAAGGACTGCGCACCATTATAATATCGGTATGAATCGGCACCGATATTATGAATCGCCCACCATTGCGTACAAATTTCGTACAACATTCAAGGCGGGTTCCGATTACAATATTCTCATTATCAGTTCGGATGCACAAACGTGCATGGCAAGGTATGTTCCGAGGCACTTGTAACCAAGATTGTGCCTCGAAACCCTTGCCATTGCATGGAGCCGGTATTTCTCCAAAGTCGAAATACCCACGATGAAACCTGCGGTTGGCAATCCCACACCATCCACTAAATTTTATCCCAGAAATGAAACAGAACTTTAATCAGGGCGGACGGCCCCACAAGATAAACCCGTCTGTCCACCGCTACGTCGTGAGATTCGACGCAGCGGAGAACACGGTATTCCTCTCCCTGTTCGATAAATCTGGAGCCGTCAACAAGGCGGCTTTCATAAAAAGTGTTCTACTCGGAAAACCTTTCAAGTTTTTTGTGGTCGATGAAAATACACGGATTTTCATTGACAAACTATCCTCTCTCAATTCCCACTACCGCACATTGGTGGTGGATTACGACACTCTTGTAAGGACATTACGGGAGAACTTCACCGAAAAACAAGCCATGAGCGCACTCTACCGATTGGAACAGGTTACCATTGACTTGGTGAAAACAAACCGCGAGATTGTCGCACTCGCCAAAGAGTTTGATGCACGATGGTTGCAAAAATCTCTTTAGGCAGCTCACTATACGGAGCGATAGTATATAACGGCGAGAAGATAAACAAGGAGAAGGGTCGTGTCCTCGACACCAACAAAATCTATAATGACGGTTCCGGCAACATAGACATACACCGGGCTTTCGAGGATTTCAAGCGGTGGATGCCTCAGCATACCAGAGCCGAGAAAACGATGATGCACATTTCCCTCAATCCCCATCCCGACGACCGTCTGAGCGAGATGCAGTACACGCAACTCGCCCACGAGTATATGGAGAAGATGGGATTTGCCGAGATGCCGTACATAATAGTGAAACACGAAGACATTGACCGACACCACATACATATCGTGGCTCTCCGTGTCCGTCCCGACGGTTCCTGTATCTCCGACAAAAACAATTTCTACCGCAGCAAGGAGATAACACGGGAGCTGGAGAAAAAGTACGGGCTGCATATCGCCGAGCGTCAGAAAATCACTCCCGATATGCCCATAAAGAAGATTGATCCGTCAGGCGACATCAAGCGACAGGTTGCCAACACGGTCAAAATGGTCGGGATGCGCTATAAGTTCCAGACCATCGGCGAGTATAACGCCATACTCGGCCTGTATAATATCAGGTGTGAGCAGACCGACGGGAGGGTCAACGGCAGGGAGTATCACGGTCTGGTCTATTTTGCCACTGACGACAACGGCAAGACCATCGCATCGCCGTTCAAGGCGTCGCGTCTCGGCAAGTTCGCCAGCCGCACGGCAATAGACGGAAGAATGGAGAGGGCGAAAGACAAAATCGACAGCCGTCCGACCAAGCAAACTGTATCGGAGACAATGATGGAATCTTCGGATAAGGACGATTTCATCGCCAAGCTCAAGGATCGGAACATCGACCTTATTGTGCGCTATACCGATACCGGGCGCATATACGGAGCGACATTCATAGACCACAATACAAGGACGGTTTTCAACGGTTCGCGTCTGGGCAAGGAGTTCTCAGCCAACTCACTTGAAAAGTGGTTTTCCGCCGGAGAAAAGCCTTCGGTCATGCCCGTTGCACCTGATGTTCAGCAGGAACAGGACCAGCCACAGCCGGAAACCCGACACTCGCAGTCAGACAACCGCCAATCCCAATCGGGCAACACGCCGTCAGATACCGCAGACAGCGGGCAAAGCACGACAGGCGGCAGTTCGGCCACCTCACAAAGTCAGCCGTTCAGCCAGCCTCAATCCCGGACACGGCAGAATAATTCTTCCGCTTACGATGATGCGCCGACGCTCCCCGGTCTTGACCTGTTCCAGACAGGTCCCGGATTCGACCCGCAGGAGGAAGCCTTCTACCGCGAGATGCAGCGGCGCAGGAAGAAAAAACGCCGTGGCCCCAAACTATAATTTGTCAAACTCCAAACACAAGATTTATTATGTCACAACAGGAAGATGACCTCAGGGCGTTGTCGAAAATCATGGATCTTCTCCGTGGTGTCAGCATCGCCGTGATGGTTGCCAACATTTACTGGTTCTGCCAGCCCCTCGTGTCGGGCTGGGAGTTCCACCCTCAGACCATGAAGGTTCTTCGCGGTCTTGACGATGCCGGAAGCCTGTTCCACAATCCGTGGAACGCGAAATGGTGGACGCTCCTTCTGCTTGCCCTCTCGTGTTTTGGCACCAAAGGTGTCAAGAACGAAAAAATCAAATGGGGCCAGATATGGCTCATAATCTCTATTGGTGCCGTGCTGTTTTTCCTTGATTGGTGGATGGTGTCTCTCGGCTGGTACTACACCTATATATTCACCACCATATCGGGATATGTGTGCCTGCTGCTCGGAGGGGTATGGATGAGCCGTCTGCTGAAGAACAACATGATGGACGACCGTTTCAACGAGGAAAACGAATCGTTCATGCAGGAGACCAAGCTGATGGAGAATGAATATTCCGTCAACCTACCCACACGCTTTTACTATAAAAAGCGTTGGAACAGGGGCTGGATAAACGTGGTCAATCCGTTCAGAGCCTCGATAGTCCTCGGCACTCCCGGTTCCGGCAAGTCATTCGCGGTGGTCAACAATTTCATAAAGCAGCAGATAGAAAAGGGCTTTGGGCTTTATGTGTATGATTACAAATTCCCTGATTTGTCGCTGATTGCGTATAACCATATGCTCAACCATGCCGACAGTTACGGCAAGAATCCACCCACGTTCTGCGTCATAAATTTCGATGATCCGGAACACTCCCACAGGTGTAATCCGATACATCCGGATTTCATGTCGGATATTGCCGATGCCTACGAATCGGCATACACCATTATGATGAATTTGAACCGCACATGGATACAGAAACAGGGTGATTTTTTCGTGGAATCCCCGATAGTGCTGTTTGCCGCAATCATCTGGTATCTCAAAATATACGAGAACGGCAAATACTGCACCTTCCCCCATGCCATTGAGTTCCTTTGCCGCCGGTATGAGGATATATTTCCTATCCTCACATCATACACGGAGCTGGAAAACTACCTGTCTCCGTTTATCGACGCTTGGCAGGGAGGCGCAGCCGAACAATTGGCTGGGCAGATTGCCTCGGCGAAGATACCTTTGTCAAGGATGATTTCCCCGCAGCTCTACTGGATTATGACGGGCGATGATTTCACACTCGACATCAACAATCCGAAAGAGCCGAAGATTCTTTGTGTAGGCAATAATCCCGACCGTCAGAACATCTATGGCGCGGCACTCGGTCTTTACAATTCCAGAATCGTCAAGCTGATAAACAAGAAAGAGATGTTGAAGTCCGGCGTCATCATAGATGAGCTGCCGACCATATATTTCAAGGGATTGGACAATCTTATTGCTACCGCACGAAGCAACAAGGTTGCTGTCTGCCTCGGCTTTCAGGATTTTTCACAGCTCAAACGAGATTACGGCGACAAGGAGGCAGCGGTCGTGATGAATACCGTGGGCAACATCTTCTCCGGGCAGGTTGTCGGTGAGACTGCCAAAACGCTATCCGAGAGGTTCGGCAAGGTTCTCCAGCAGAGGCAGTCCATGAGCATCAACCGTCAGGATGTGAGCCACTCAATCAACACGCAGATGGATTCTCTTATTCCGGCAAGCAAGATTTCCACTCTGACGCAGGGAATGTTTGTCGGTGCCGTCAGCGACAATTTCGACGAGCGCATCGACCAGAAGATTTTTCATGCCGAGATAGTGGTGGACACCAAGAAAGTGGCGGCGGAGACAGCCGCCTATCAGCCCATCCCGCTGATTACCGATTTCAAGGACGACACGCCTGACAAGTCGAAGATGAAGGCCACCATACAGCGCAATTACGACAAAGTGAAACAGGATGTCAAGGATATTGTCCGGCTGGAGCTTGAACGCATCGCCGCCGACCCCAATCTCCGGCATCTGTTGCACATGAAGCCGGCGTAGGCATATAAAGGCAATCCCGACCATTCATCACGAGTGGCCGGGATTTGTTGTAAATTTCAAAACCCACAGAATCCATTTTCATAAACGCCGCTGTCGCAGAAGCACAAATGAAAAGCCTTTACGGATTCTCTGTTTATTTATGAAAGAGATTAAATATTTCTGGATGGATTAGTGGTTGGACATCGGTCCGAGGCATCAGTCCTCTTGGTCCTGTTTTGACATGAAACTGTTTAGTCCGTCAATCAGGGTGTCCATAAAGTAGGTACGGCTGTTGCGCCCTCTCATCCTCATTTCCGAATATTTCTTGTAGATATAGCTTTCGGTCATATCTACCTTGAAGATACGGGCGAGCCTGCCGATTATATCTTTCGCGCTTAGTTTGGTGCCGAAGCAGTTGGCGACCTTGAAAGCATAGCCCAACTCTATAAGGTCGGTCTTGTTGGCTTTCCAGTCAAGTCCGAGACGGTCGAGCATATTTTCCTCGCTGACGGTTCGGAAGTCTATTCCCTTGTAGTGGGATAAGGTCTGACGCACAAAGCAGAGTGCCTTGTTGATGAACGACACGAGAGCGTCATTGACCTCTTGGCGTTGTGCCGCCGTCTGTAAGTGGCTTATCTCCACCTCCACAAAGAGCAATGCGCTTATTACGCAGCCTTTGTGTGGCTCCTTGTTGCACAACTCGCTGACCTGAAGCACAAAATCCTTATAGGCTATGTGCAGATTATCGTTCTTCCCCTCGGTCAGCTTTCGGAAGAACTCGGTCTCGGTAAGTGAAAATATATTCATTTATCGGGCTGGGGTTAAGGGTTCAACATTATGTTTTTTGTTTCGTCCTTATAAACCGCAGGCCGTTACAAATGGATTATAACCGAAACTGTTAAATTGCGAATCGGTTGAGTATCAGCAGAAATGTAGGGTGGAACAGGTATTAAAATTAAGAAGGTTAAAATCTTACGTTGTATGAACTTGGGAAATGTGTATCAAATCGGTAAGTCCAGAACAATAAAAAAGCGCACATCCCCATAGTGATTGCCTTTGTCGGTTCTGGAATACCGTGGATAGTAATCGAGGATGTACGCTATGCAAGTGCATAGCGCAAGCATCACTTCGTCCTATCCAATGTCAATTTTCCAGATTCACAAAGGAACTCGGTGCTGTCTTACGTTATGTATCAGTCTAATGCGATTGGCTCTCCAATCGCTGATTTTCCTAATTTCACTACAAAATTAGGAATTTTTTGCGAATTATCAGGCGTTCACACGCCTTTTTATTTGATTCCGTACTGTCGGAGCTTGTAATCAAGCGTTGAACGGCCTATGCCTAACAGCCTTGCCGCTTGGGATTTATTACCTTCTGCCTGTCGCAAGGCGGCGATGATTTTGGCTTTCTCCCTTTCCGGCTCCTGCAATCGCAGACTCGTGTCAGGCTCCGGCTCCGACTGGCTGAAATTCAGGTCGGAAGCGGTTATGACATCTTCTGATGTGTGGAAAGCAGCGAACAGGATTACATCTTTCAGCTCCCTTACGTTGCCGGGCCACTGATGAAGTTTGAGGGCTTTTGTCGCGGAGACATCGAGCCGTTTTCTATCCTGTTGTGTCGTATGGGCATAGATGCTCAGAAAGTAATCCGACAAATATTCTATATCCTCGGTTACTTCTCTCAGCGGTGGTACGGAAATATCCACCTGACGGAGAATGTAAAAGAGGTTGGGGCGGAAAGTCTTTCCAGACACCATCTTCAGCAACTCCGGTTCTGCGGTGCATATCACACGGACATCGGGATGCTCGTTTTCAAGAATATGCAGAAGTACCGATTGTTTGTCAAACGACAGCAACTGCACGTTTTTGATGATGATTGTTCCACAATCGGCTTTCTTGAAATATCCTTCCATGCGGTTGTATATCTCACTGCGGAGCGTTGTCGGGTCATGCTGACCCACGAGTGCCGCGCCTCCCGCTTCGATGACCGTGCATGGTTTCTGGGCGCGGGAACTATGGAGGTAGATCTGTTTTGCAATCTGCTCCTTGCCTGTGCCACATTCTCCGAAAATTATGGCATTGGCGTTGGTGGCGGCAATAGTCCTTATGGACTTTTCTATGCGTCTGAACGATTCGCTTTGCCGTGGAATAAGGTCATCGGTAAGCGTCAGCACCACCTTTTCAGGTCTGGCATACCTGCCGACAGTCTCGACAAGCTGCTTGTCTATTGCTGGACGCTGGATGATGTCAACGGCTCCCCAGCCTTTCATTACATCGGCAATCTCCAACGGATTCAGGTTATCCACTATGGCAATCACGGGGAATTTGTAACCCTCGCGCTTTTGCCAGTTAACTAACTCTTGTGCTGTGCCGTGGGCGAATTTCATCGCCGTTACCACGACCGCGCCGGGCGGCAGTTTCGCCACCTCTTCTTTTGCAGCCTCCATTGTATCAACGGCTATCGGCTCGTATCCAACCCGTGTTAGCAGGCTCGACATAAGCCGACGGTCGGATTCGGAGGCATCTACAATAAGGATCTTGTTCATGTTTATAAATATTGCTTATCTACGACAAAGGCAGGTTTCCCTGCCTTTGCCTACATGAGTTTTTATGCCAATTACCTTCCTGTTGATATAAGATACTCTGTCTTTTTTATTTCATAAGTGGAATATGCCTCAGAATATCGGTCTTTACTCTGTTGAAAAAGTGTCTGGGCTTCGAGCAAATCACTCATGGTGGAAATGCCCGCTTTGTAGTAGTTTTCATTAAGACGGAGATTCTCGGCTGCCTGTTCAATTGATTTCTTTGCAAGTATAGCCTGTTGGTAGGCATTGCATAGATCATTTTGAGATTTACGCATCCTGATTACCAACTGTTCCTGCCCGTCGTTGAGTTGCGTTATGGCATTTTCACAGGCAAGTTTCTGTTTTTTCATCGTATGCGGAGCTTTCCATGAAATAGGGATTGAAACCGTTACAAGACCCATGAGTGAATTTTGCGACGGGCCCATGAAATTCTGGAACATATATCCGCCACTTATGGACACAGTAGGCAAAAATTCTCCGAGCGTTATTTTCTTCTGCAAGCGTGCAGCCTCAACGCTTTTGTCAAGCAGTCTGTATTCTGTCGTAGCCAAAACCGCATCACCGTGATTGACAAAAAGAGATTCCGGCGATTCAAGAGGATGTTCCATGTCGATTGCCAGTTCCAAAGAATCCGTATCCAAACCCATACATTGCGCCAGAAGCATTTTCAGAACACCAATATTGTTTTCCACATCAATATATGCGCTTCTATTATCATTAAGGCGAAGATTAACCTGTAATAAATCATTCGGCTTTGTAATGCCTGCTTTCACGGCATTGGCGACTTCGCGTTGTATAGTATCAAGAAGGCAACGGGCACTTTCAAGAGTATGCACTTTTTCCGTCAGTGCCATAATCTGCCAATAATATTGGTCAACGGTCAGTCTGACTTCATTGGCGGTCTGGATACGCTGTATTTCACTGATCTCAACTCCGAGTTTAGCCATCTTGTAGCCATTGAATATCCTTCCTCCGGCATATATGGGTAATGAAGCCATCGCATTCGCATACCACCCGCCGTCAAGCATCTCCATAGACTGAGGCCCCATATCCATTTTTATCATGTAATCGCTGGCTTTCATTCCACCGCCTCCGACCGACAATGAAGGAAAGAAATTGGCAAGTGCCTCTTTCTTTCCCTGCATGGCTGACAAGACATCGTTATTTGCCATTTTTATACGGGCATTGTGAGCCAATGCCATGTCGCGACATTCGCCAAGATTATATCTCTTTTGTGCCGATGCCGTTACTGCCAGCACCAGTGATATTATTAAAAGTAATTTTTTCATTTCTGTCTATGTATTTTCCAATAAATTACCGGAAGGACGGTTACAACGAGTATCAGCGCGCCGATTCCTCCGAAAAGGATAGTGATTCCGACGGGCTTCCACATGGCTGAGCCGGAGATTATCATCGGCACGACACCAACCGCGGTAGTTACCGTTGTAAGGAAAATCGGCACCATTCTCCGCTTGCCGGCTTCCAATGCCGCCTCGCGTGGAGTCTTGCCATTTTTCAATCCATCTTCAGCGTGTTCAAATATCAGGATTTCATTGCGCATGATAAGCCCCATTAGAGTAATAAAGCCGAATATTGTTGTCAATCCCATTGTTGTCTGGGTTGAGAACAGACCGAACATGGCTCCCGGCACAAATAAAAGTACGGCAAACATACATACCAGAGTCAGCGCGTAACTCTTGAAATTGAACAGCAAAAAGAAGAAGATAATAATCATGGCTATACCAAGCCCGGCACCGAGCTGTGGCAGGCTTTCATTATCATTTTCAATCTCTCCGCCGATTTCGGTAGTCACACCTTGCGGCAGACGTATGTTCTCACTGACATATTTTTGCAAATCAGGCACGATTTCTTCTGCCATCATTGTGCGTGGCAGTTCAGCCGTTACTGTTAGGCATCTCACACCATTACGGTGGACTATTTTCGATTCGCTCCATTTTGGGGAAACCTGAGCAATTTGCCTTAAAGGTACTGTCTTCGCCGAGGTCATCGGCTGGACAGGCAAATTGTCGAATTTGTCAAAATCGGCATTGCCCCAGCTATTGTCCTTGAGAACCACCGGCAATCCATAATCGTCCTCCCAAATTGTGGTCACAAAACGGTCATTTGTATGCGACATAAGTTGCAGCGACGTGGTCTGACGGTTCAACCCCAGACGGGATGCCGCTTTTTCATCAAGCGTTACCTCCACAACCGGTTCAGGCTGCTCAAAGTCGGTGCGTACCCAAAGTAAATCAGGGTTCTGACGCATATACTGCATCAGATGGTCTGCGGCATAGTGCAGGGAATCAGGATTATCACCGTAAAAACGGAATTCCAATGCTTGAAACACTTGCGAATCAAGCTGTTTGAACTTAACAAAAGCATTTGGGAAAGCCTCCGACAGTTTTTCAGTGTATTCATCCACAAGTTCAACTGTTGCATCATTGGATGTAGTGTTTACAATAAACTGCGCGAAATTCTTTCCACCCTGTTTCGGAGTATAGGAGGCTTGAAAACGAGGGGAAGCACACCCTTTGAACGATGTTATTGCCTTGACCCTCTCATCTTTGCTCAATACATTATAAACGGAATCAGTCACAGCCACTGTTTCCGCCAGCCCGGTTCCTTTAGGCAGATATATTTCGACCGCAAACTGGTCCCGTTCCGAACAAGACATCATTCTCTTCTTTATTCCTCCGGCGAAGAAAAGCGTCGACAGCATCAGGGCGGCTGCAATTCCGAGCGTCAGCCACGCATGGGCGAATACCCATTCAAGAAGTCTGTCATATGCCTGCTGAACATAGTCTGTGATTGTTTTCTTTCCCTCCTTGCGGTTCTTTTTCTTAATTAGAATAACCGCGAGAATAGGCACGACAACCATAGCGACAAAGAGTGAGGTCATCAGGTTTATTGCTATCGTAATCGGGAAGTCATGCAAAAAATCTCCTTTCTGGCCGGTGCAGGTAATCAGAAGTGGGAAGAAAATAGCGCTGATGCAGGCTGTGGCCAGAAGCATGGCAAGAAAATACTCCGACACGCTTTTACAGGCTGCGTGCCAACGGCTGTAACCTTTATTGAGGTATTCAAGATAACCGTCAATTACAATGACCGAGTCGTCCACCACCATGCCAAGCACTACAATCATAGCGGCAAGCGTTATGGTATTCAACGGTATGCCCACAAGATACATGATGCCCAATGATATGAATGTAGTCACCGGAATGGCTGTGGAGGCTACAAGTGCAGAGCTTATCGGAAACAGAATCATCATCATCAGAATGATTACAGCCATTGATATGAACAGGTCGCGGAGAAAAGAATTGACACTGGCGTTTACAACTCCGGCCTGATCGCTTATGCAGTCAATAACCACATCTTCCGGCAATGATGTCGCCTTTATTTCAGCAAGCATCTTTTCAACATCTTTGCCATATTGCACGATATTGTTTCCCGCAAGCATCTCCATCGAGATTATGACACAGCGGTTGCCATTGTATTCTATATAGCCCCCGGTCTGGTCATATCCACGGGTCACAGATGCGATATCCCTTATTCTGACCACATGATTGCCGCCATCGCTGTATATTATCTGATCCGCTATTTCATCTTCGCCTTTTAATGATGGGCTTACATGGATAGGGGTATCGTTGCTCCAACCTCCAAGACTGCCGCTGACAGTCGTAATTCCCTGTCCTGACAACACATCTATAATTACCTGCGGGCTAATCCCGTATTCTGAAAGACGGTTGTAATCCACGTTTATCACAATCTGTTCTTTTAGATTGCCCAAAACCCGCACGTTGGAGACCGATGGTAGTTGTCTCAACCTGTCGCCGATAAGTTCACAGTATTTGTCAAGCTCCCGATAGCTCCGGCTGTCGCTTTCCACCGCGACCAGCAATGCCGAAGTATCTCCGAACTCATCATTTACAACCACATCCACCACTCCTTTGGGCAATGAGGATTTGAAACTGTTGAGTCCGTGCTTTATCTTGCTCCACACCTCATCCTTGTTGGATACATCGTCATTCAGTTCAACCATTACGCTGCAAAGCCCGTTCTGGCTGGTGCTGACGGTCTTAGCCCTGTTGACCTCCTTGAATGTGAACAAATATCTTTCAAGAGGCTTTACCAATTGTTCCTCCACTTCCTCGCTTGTAGCACCGGGATATATCCCTACAACAACCCCTGTCCGCAGAGTAAAATCGGGAAATTCCGCTTTGGGCATTTTGTCCAGCCCATAAATACCCAGAATTGCCATAAGACCGACAATCAGGAGTGTGATGCGATAGTTGTGCATCAGCCATGCCACCCATCTGCTGTTCTTTTCTTTCTTCATAATGTGATGACTTTGCTTCCCTCGCTTAGTTTTTGCATACCGCGGACTATCAAGGAATCATTCTCGTTGATGCCGGATATTATTTCTATTCTCGAACCGTGCGTCCTCCCGGTATTGACATCGAATCTTTTGGCAACGCCATCCTTTTTTATCCAGACATACAATGTCTCACCGGCACCTTTCATAATTGCTGTCACCGGCACTGTCAAGACATTCGGACAATTATTCTGGAATATCACTTCGCATAACATTCCGGGCAAAATTTCATGAGAGGGATTGTCAACCTCAATGCTGACGCTGTAAGTGTGTGTCATTAAATCACTTTGCACGTTCTTAGCTATCCGGCCGCCACGAAATTTTCTTTTGCCGAGTGCATCTACGGTTATTGTTGACGGGGTGTCAGACTTAATGTCGCCTATTTCTTTTTCAGGAACGGAAACATTTACTTTTACCGTGTTTATATCCACTATCGTGACAATAGGCTGACCCGGCATTACAGTTTCTCCAGCCTGAACCATCTTTTGCCCGATCGTGCCGTTCACGGGCGAATAAAGCCGGCAATCGTTAAGGTTTTTATTCGCGATGTCATACGCTGCCTGGGCCTGTGCAAGTTTGCTTTGCGCCTCAACCCATTGTATTTCAGGCAGACTGTTTGTGTCGTGCAAAAACTTCATGCGGTCGTAGGCATCACGGGCTTGCGCCAATACTGCTTCTGCCGACTTGAGAGCTTTCCGCATCGTTGATGGATCAATTTCTGCCAGAAGCTGACCCTTGCGGACTTCCTGCCCTTCATTTACCGTCACCTTCAATATGGTTCCGGCTGTCGGAAAACTTACTGCCGAGGTACTGGCAGCTTCGGCCTGTCCGACAAATGTCGTTGTCAAACTGGCGTTGTCCTTCGCTAAAATCTCAGTTGAGACTTTTATTGAAGGTGCATCTTTCTTTTCTGTCTTATTGCTGCAAGAACCAAGCAATACTGCCGGTATGAGCCATAAAATAAAGTTTGAATATCTCATGTCATTATTGTTTTTGGGCGCAAAATTCTCTATTTTCCATTATTCATTAGTGTCCTGAATTGACAAAATAGTAATCCAATCAGGCATATATGGCAAAAAAGGATACTCCGGAGGCGGTTAAAGACACTCAAAAACGCTAAATTTGCAACCTGTAAAACCGCATTATATGGACAACAAGGACAAAATACACTATTCCGACGGGGATATAGCCCTGCTTACCGACATCAATGATCTGTCGGAATTTAACGGTATAAAGTCTGATTCATATCTGTTCCTTGCCTGTCGCAAAGGCAGACTACAGATAGATATAAACGGCAACACCCATACCATAAAGGAAGGTGAGAGGCTTACGGTGTTGCCCCAGAATTTCATTGACAACATTCTTGTGAGCGTGGATGCTGACATCGTGATGTTGCGGCTGTCCGGCCGAATCGTGTCTGATCTCATGCGTGAGCATATTGACAAATGGAACCGCATGATATATATATGCAAGGCTTACCGTATGTCAACGGTAAAGAATCTGGAGGATCAGATGCAATTCTATTACCGTCTTATCCTGTCTAAAACAATGAATCCCTCACAGGGTTATCATAAAGAGATAGTGCGGTCAATAATAAAAGCCATTTTGCTTGAAATGCTGTCAAATATGGAATCGGATCAGTGTCAGTCTGTGGAGGGCGAAAGCAAGATACAATTCCAGTTCAACCGTTTCCTTCAGATGTTGTCGAACGAAGACATAAAGCATCGGCCTATCGACTTTTATGCTGACAAATTATGCCTGTCGGCTAAATATCTGTCTGTCATATGCACGAAAGTCAGTGGAAAGTCAGCAAGGCAGTGGATTGATGAATATACAGTCGAGGACATACGGTACCATCTGTTCAACACGGATTATTCAATAAAGGAGATAGCATACCGTTTAGGCTTTGAGAACCTTTCTTTCTTTGGCAAATATGTCAAACGGCATTTTGGAAAATCTCCATCGGAACTGCGGACTGCAAGAAACAAAAAATAAATGATTAAAAATATCAAAGCTATATTTTTCGATATCGACGGGACTTTGGTTCCGTTTGGTACGCATAATATTCCCGATGAGGTGAAAGATTGCATTAGGATAGCCCGCGAGAACGGTATTAAAGTATTTATCTCAACCGGGAGACATATTTCATGGATTGATAATCTCGGTGATACAGAATTTGACGGTTATGTTACTGCCAATGGAGCGATGTGCCTGCTACAAGACAAAAAAAGCTGTATTTTCAAACGTTGCATAAACAAAAAAGACATCGACAAACTTATTCCCTATTCGATTGATTCTCAAATAAAATTTGCAGTTGTTCCATATGACGGCAACATATTCATAACCGGAGAAAACAAAGAACTTCTGAAAACGGCTCAAATTCTTAATTTGCCGCCGATTCCGGTCAAAGACCTTTCTGTTGCTCAAAATATGGAGATTGTTCAGTTGATGGCATTTGGAAGTGAGCAACTGCGCAGCGACATTCCCTTATTCTCACAAATACTGACTGATTGTGAACCAACGAGTTGGAATCCGTTTTTCTGCGACATTGTGCCAAAAGGCAGTGATAAAAGTGCCGGAATTGACGCTATGACAGCATATTTTGGCATAAACCTTTCAGAAACGGTTGCGTTTGGCGACGCCGATAATGACCTCGGAATGTTGACATGTTGCGGAACTGGTATCGCTATGGGCAATGCCACCCCTTCCCTAAAGGTCGTTGCCGATTACGTCACGACAGACATTACAGACCACGGCATAAAAAATGCTTTTTGTCATTTAGGGATACTCGAATAGTTTATATTGAAAAATTTAATTCTTGCAACATATAAAAGGGCAGCGACTGAGTTTTCTTCAATCACTGCCTTTTGTTCATAATTTAAGACCACCTGTACGCAGATTACCTACTGAAGCAATTTTACAATCACAGATAACTAAAGGAATGTTTAACTTGTGGTGCTGGCCATAGCCTCTATCTAATGGTTCAGCTACCATAGACTCTTTGGTGCCGGAGGTGTGAGATTTGTCATCTCTTACTTCGACCCTTGGGGCATCGGGGTGTTTGACTTCTTCGCCGTCCTTTTCATCATGTTTGGGAGCAAGTTCGGCAGTAATCTTGCGGTCGAGGACGGCAAGTTCGGATTTCAATGCTTTTAGCTCATCCTCCTTGCCCCACGGCTTTGCGATGATGGCTTCGAGCAACGGCACATCCTTCCGCATCTTTTCGGTGCGTTCCTCATACTGGCGTATGATTTCGGGAAGACGCTCCAGAGCGTTGACAAAGTTCATGCAGGCGGTTTTTGTGTCGCTCATGGCGATAAAGCCGTTGTTGTATTTATACTTGTACTCGCCCTCCACGACAAATCGGTTCTGTATAGCCTCGATACCGTCAGTCAAGGTTTTCTCGGAGATAATGCTTATCGGAAAGCCATAGACCTCTCCGACACGGACATACTCGCCGTGGGTGTTTGTGCGTTGTGCCAGACCTTGCAGATGGATACCCATGTTCTGAATATCAGTGAACCTGCAACCGTCGAGGGTCAGACCGGGTAATGGATTACCATCATCATCACGCTTTACGGCTGCCTGATATTTATCCAGATCCGACTGCATTTTCCGCATGGTAATCTCGTTCTTCCCGATGTCATCGTTCAGGGAGCGCAGCTTATACTCGCTGTCAGCCTTTCCCTTGCCGTGCGCCTTACGCTCACTCTCCAGCGCGGCGATGCGCTTTTCAAGTTTCGCCTTTTCCAACAGGTCGGTATTGCCACTGAGAATAGCCATATACTCCGAGAAGTTCATGCCGGTGTTCTCATCCATAGAGCCTTCATCAATCGTTCTCGCCCCTAACGCGCCACGTTTCAACTGCGATATGAATGTCTGCTTGCAGTGAAGGAGGTTGAACTTGTAGGAATCCAGCGACCTCTCCACGGCATAGATTATCACATCAACTTTGTTGTCGTTGTAGAGCTTTGCGACCTCGTTGCCTTTGCGTATGGCCCGGCCCTCGCGCTGTTCCAAGTCGCTGGGACGCCACGGCGTGTCGAGTTCATGGACCGCGACAGCTCTTTTCTGGGCATTTACGCCTGTTCCCAGCATGGATGTCGAGCCAAAAAGCACCCTCACGGTTCCCTCGTTCATAGCCTCTATGACGGCTTTCCGTGATTTCTCGGTCTTACACTCCTGTATAAACCGGATTTCATGCGCCGGTATGCCGTAATCCTCGACAAGTTTTCGCTTTATTTCACTATAAACCGACCACTCGCCGGGCTTGTAGGTTCCCAAGTCGCTGAAAACAAACTGTGTGCCTTTCTGGGTGTCGAACTTACGGTAATACTCGGCAATCATACGGGCGCAATGCGAGGCTTTGTTGTCCGGGTGATCTTCATAGGAAGGGTCAATCATACGCATATCGAGAGCCATCTTGCGGGCATAGTCCGTGGCGATGAGCATCTTTCCCTTTCGCTCCTTATCAGACAACGCTCCGCGCCCCAGCAAAGTGGCGTCCCCGGTCTTGGCAAACTCCATCAGTTTCTGAATAAACTCCTCCTGCTGTGGCGTCGGGGGTATGTTATGGAGTATCTCCCGTTTTTCAGGACGGTCAACCCCCACATCTTCCGCTGTGCGATAGTCCGTGACCTCATTATAAAACGCCGCCAGTTCCGGCACTTTGATGAAGTACCTGAATCTGTCCTTTGCCACAATATTATTGGTTACATTGAACTCGAAGTCGGTGGTCTTTTTTGCAAAAATCGCCGCCCATGCGTCGAAACACCTTATGTCCTGCCTTTCAAGTTCTTTCGGACGCAGATACTTGAACAGCAGATACAGCTCTGTCAACGAGTTGCTGATTGTCGTGCCGCTGAGGAAAGTGGCACCCAAATCCCTGCCGTTGCGCTCCTGAATGGTGCGTATGGCAAAAAGGAGGTTGAGGGCGCGTTGGCTCCCATCCGAGTTGCCCAGACCTGCGACACGGTTGTGGCGGGTGTTGAACATAAGGTTCTTGAACTGGTGCGATTCGTCCACGAAAATGTGGTCTATGCCCATCTGACGGAAGTCGATTACATCGTCCGTGCGGTGGTCTATCTGGTAGCGCACCGTCTCCAACTTCGCCTCAAGGTTCTTCTTGCGGGTCTCCAGTCCCCGGAGCATACCGCGCGACACATCTTTTCCCTGCTGACGGACCACATCAAGGTTTTCCTCTACGGTGTTCAGCTCTGCCTCCAGAATTTCCTGCTGCAACTCCGGCGACTGCGGTATCTTGCCGAACTGGTCGTGCGACATTATTATGCAGTCATAGTCGTTGTTGCGTATATTGTTGAAGAAACGGACACGGTTCTGCGCGGTATAGCTCTTTTCATCGGCATACAGGATGCGGGCGTCTGGATAGGCCGTCTGATAGGTCATGGCTATGTCGGCTACATTGGCTTTCAGTCCGATAATCATCGGCTTATGCACCATGCCCAGACGCTTCATCTCGTGCGCGGCGATGCACATTATCAGTGTCTTGCCCGTGCCTACCTGATGGTCGGCTATTCCGCCGCCATTCTGTTTCAGCATCCACACACAGTCCTTCTGCGAGGCATATATCGAATGTATGCCGTAACGGTCAGCCAGCATCTTCAAGTTGAGGCCGGGAAAAGTCTGGTGTGAGCCGTCGTACCTCGGTCGGACAAAACAGTTGAACTTGCGGTTATAAAGGTCAACAAGCCTCTCCTTGAACTCCGGGCTTTGCACCCCCAGCCATTCGGAAAAGCCGTCGCGGATTTCTTCAATCTTGGAATTGGCGAGCTGTATCGCCTCGGAATCCGGCACCTTGATGTCGTTGCCGTGGTCATCCTGGCCGATGCACTTCTTTATCTCCGGCACGGTATTGTGCAGGGCGTGTTTCAACAGGCTCATGCCATTGTAGGAACGGTATTGACCTTCTACAAAAAATTCCTGCCGTATCTTCATGGTGTTTTCCGAGTTTGTCGCAGTATAATTATCCAGAGAAGGCGAATAGGAAATCTTGATGTCGGTCCCATACAGATGGCTCATGTATGCGGAGTAGATGCCTGTGGGTATCCACCTCTCCCCGAAATTGAAGTCAAGTTCCTCGAAAGGGATCCTGCGGGGAACAGCCTCCTTCAACGCCGAAAGGCTCTCGTCAATCCGGCTGTCGTGGGCGTCGTGGTCTTTTATCCACTGTTCAATCATCTCCGCTTTCTTCACCACGTTTCCGGCTATAAAGCGGTCGGAGGTCTCATATTCCGACACAAGGGGATTGAAATAAATATGTCCCTTCAGTTCTTCGGCAATCCGGTTCTCATCCATATCCACAAGGGAGGACATATATCCGAGCCTCACATCGCCGTACTTGTTGAGCGACGCCGCCAACGCCTCCATCGGGGTATCTACCGAAGTCACCTCGTGGATGTTGAAGGCGACTGGATGGTCGAAGATGTCGGCTTTGACAAACAGCCCCGCCTCGGCACGCTCCAGCGCAAGGGAATCCATGCCGTTGGCGTCCAGCATAATCAGCTTGGCGTTGGCTTTCTCGTTGAGATGCCCGTAACGCTCCACGAACTCATCGTAATACTGGTTGAGGTGTTCGCGCAGTTCCTCCGACGGCTCCTGTGTCTCCACCTCGTAGTCATATAACTGCTGGTATGTCTCCGACAGGGTTATATAGAGCATGGCGCGTTGCGCCTGTTCAGGCTTTATGCGCATGGGCTTGAATGTCGCGCCGTTCTTCCTGACATCAGAAAGAAATCCGACCTGACCGTTGTCCACCACCATAGAGCCGTTCTTGTGAAAAGACCGTATATCCTCCGAGAATTTTCTCGGCGACATATCCGGTCCCGAACTCTCTATCGGTATGGCAGTGACTTTCTGCGGACGGTTGCGGCCTCCGGGGATGAAATCCCCCTCGGTCTTCTCGATGTATGTCTCGCCGGGGGCGATACCCGCAGCTTTAGCAGCCTCGGCGGACATGGCTTCAGCCTCCATTCTCGCCCTTTCCTCCAGTTGGCGGTGGGCGATAGACATCATAGCCTCGTAGAATCCGTTGATAGGCGGATTGTCATCCCAGTTCAGGGAGCCGTAAAACTCCAGCTCTTTATCGGTGAGCTGACGGAATTTAGCTTTGGGCGGCAATGGCGCATCCTTCTTCGGTCGGCTGACAGGCTTGTTCTCGCTCTTGTCATTTTTCGGTTCTGCCTTGTGCCGGCGTTGAGGTTTGCCGATTGGTTCCAGTTCTCCGAAAAGATTATAGGCAAAAAGCCGTGGATCATAATCGCCGCTGTAATCGGGTGCGCCGTCGGTTTCTATTTCCTGCGGTTTATCTGCGGGTGCAGTTGCAGACGGTTCAGAGGTTGGGGGTTGATCCGTCTGAGGTTCCGGTGTCGGTTCCTGTTCAATCTTTGTATCAGTCGGAGGCTCTACTCCATTATTATGTTTCTCTACTTCTTTATTATTAGGAGTAGTATTGTCAGGAACAGGATTATTTGGAGGATTATTAGGAGTAATTTCCTCCACGACCTTATGTTTCGGATCTTCCAGTTGCTCACATATCGCTACCCGCTGCCCGGCTCTTACGAGCTTGGGCAGATAGGTGTCGAGGGCGTGATGGGGAAATCCGGCAAGTTCTATACTGCGTGTAGGCCCGTTAAGGCGGCGTGTAAGGGTGATGCCGAGTATCTCGGACGCCGCAACAGCGTCCTGACCGAATATCTCATAGAAATCTCCGACACGGAACAACAGTATGGCGTCGGGATGTTTCTTTTTCATTTCCCGGTACTGGTCTAACAGCGGTGCCACCTTTGTAACGGTGGTTCTCTTGACAGCCTCGTTTTTCTTCTCGGCGGTCTCCTGTCTGACTGTCGGAGATGTCGGAGGTGTCAGTTTGGGGGCGTAGCCGTTGTAGCGGTCTATGTCAAGGCGCAGCAGGAATGATAATTGGAGAGCCGTGCCTATATCATGGGCGATACCGTCAACTCCTTCCTTATGGGTATAGACAATCGCCGGTTTGCCGTACTGGTCGGTACCCATTTTGGCATCCGTGCATATCACATTTTGCGGAAATGCTTGAAAGAACTTGTTGCCGGGTACCTTCGTGGCGTTGTCGATAACGGACTGCGTGAAAAGTTCCTCGTCAAAGGAAAGATTCTTCTTGTCGCTATGTTTTTGGAGAATGATAAGGTCGGAGCCAGCATCGGTTCCGGCGTTATCGCTGAACGTGTTGTTTGGCAGACGCAACGCCGCCACAATGTCGGCGCGTTTCATCATCTCCAGTCTGACAAACGGGGATGCGGCGTTCATTACCCCCTGCGACGCGATAAACGCGACAAGTCCTCCCTCACGCACCGAATCAAGGGCTTTGAGAAAGAAATAGTTGTGTATCGCTTTCGATGCCTGACGGTATGGAATATCCTTGCTGACGGCATACACCGGGTCAGGCACGGCAAAATTGCCGAAGGGGATATTGGAGGCGGCGACATCGAAATAACCGTTGAAGTCGCGCTCTATCTTCTCAAACCCTTCTATGCGTGTCAGTATTGAAGGGTGCAGGGCTGAAAGGATTTTGCCCGTGAGCAAATCCTTTTCGTATGCAAGCACCTCCGTACCGGGATATATGTCGTTACGCAGAAATGAATCTATAAATGCACCCTGACCGGCTGACGGTTCAAGAAAACTCCGTACCTCTATACCCGCCTGTTTCAGAGAGCCGGATATGGCGTCAATGACAGGCGCAGGTGTATAGAAAGCCGTCAGGACGGAGGCTTTCAGAGAATCCATATACCGGGCAAACTCTTTGTCGTCCTTTGAATAGTCGTGAATCAACCGACGCAGTTCAACGGTCGGGGCGAATAATTCAATATCCGTTTTGCTCCATTTGGCGGCATCCTCTAAATCATTGGCTTCATTGAGGATACATTTCAGTCCGCCAAAACCGGCATATTTCCGCAGTGTCTCGCGTTCTTCGGCATTTTGCGCAGTGCGTCCGGCCACACCGAGACGCAGGACAAGCCTTATCGCCTCGATGTTGTCGCGCATGGTACGGAGACGGTTATAAGCCATAGCCGTCCAGTATTTCGGTGATTGTTCCGAGCAGTTCCGTCAGCATCGGCTGATGTGTCTCCCTGTCAAGGAAGTCGCCGTTGACCTCGTAGCGGTCAAGTATGTCGCTGACGGGTTTCTGACCGAGCAGATGCACGGTGAAATCTGGCATATACTCCGGCGGCAGACGCAGCCAGAGATTTTCCTCCACCACATTATATATTATGTCGTAGCGCGACACATACAGCCCGGCAAGGAGAGTGCGCATAGCCAGCTCACGGGCAATCGGAACGGGCTTACCCTCCAGACGCGCCGACACGAATGTGTCGTATGCGTCGTCCGAGCGGGTTTTTATGAAATTCTTATTGTCTCTCTGGGGAAAATGATGGTCGATTAGATGACCTCGGAGATAGACTTGGAAGAAGTCTGCCTCCGGCAATTCTATGTTATGTTTCATCGGGGGATGCGGATATAGTGGTTGCCGATGCCCTCTATTACCATAGGATAATGAAAAAGGACACCGGGTATCCCTCCCGATGTCCAACCACTAATCCGCGTCAAAAATGAAACAAAAAAACATAATGACGCAGAATCAGTTGCAAAGATAATAAATTATCCTGACACGGGAGGGATAGTTATGGTTATTCTGTCTTGATTTCAAGAGGGTTTAGGCGGTTTTAACCGTTTTTGCCTTGTTCCTCTTGTTCTTCCTGTTCTTGTAGCGGCGATTCTTCTTACCGCTTTTGGACTTACGGCTCTTGCCGTAGGTGTCTGGGGCGAAGGCGTCGATGACGCGCTTGACTATGAGGTTGTATAGCTTTTCCTCATCGCGGCTGAGATCCGTGGGGTGCAGTCCGGTGGTTACGATGCCGAATCCGTTATAGACACTCTCGCCATTGCGGAAGTTGTGGCACTTGGAGGGCTTGCCTTCGCCCACCGAGCGGCCCCACCTGCTGTTGTAGCGCAGCATCTCCATATTGCGGAGCATCGCTTTCCATACTCCGCAGGGGACGGTGTTCTGCAACACGGCGGGATATGATATGAGTTTCTTGGCATACAGTCGGTATGCTGTCAGTATTGTCTTTTCGTGGGTGTAGCCCAGCTCACAGGCAGCCTGAATCATCAGGGCCGGGAGGTTGAACAGGGGACAGCGGTCGGTAATCACTCCGATATAGTTGTCTCCCTCGCGCTGTTCTCCGGGAGCCGGGGCGGGTACGCCGGCACATTCCGCATCTTTGGCGGCGTCGGCGACGGATATTTCCTCTACTGCGGGCGACCCTTTCAGTTCGGCGTTTTCCTCGGCGCACTGTACGATGGCGTTGTAGATGGATTCCTCCAGCCATTCCTCGTATTCCTTGCGGTTCTGAGGCCCGTGGTTCACGGCATGGACGATGGCTTTCTTTGTCAGAACGGGGAGCCATGCGCGGCGCGTGTCCACGGGGCAGGCGATGAAGTAGTAGAGGCTCAGGAAGTCGAGGTCTCCTGTAATGTCGGGACGCATGGCGTTCACGACCGTCAGGCTCATCTTCAACAGGGACTTGATTGTATCGAGCTGTCGGATGTCCTCGGCTGATTTCTTGTAGCCGACAAGCTCATCATAGTTGCGCATGGCGAATTTGAAGTTATGGGCGTAGGCGAGGCGGCTCTCCATAGTTGTCGAGAGTACGAAACTCTCCTGCGGCGAGAAGGTAGCCTCCACGAGCTGTCCGTTTGTCCATGTAACGGCATAGCCGTTGCCGAGGTAGTAACCCTCGTGTTTTTCATTCGCGCCGATGGCTCTGGCGATTGTGTCCGCTGTGATCTGATGGTCGGTCACGACGGTTATGATATTTTTCTGTTTCATTTTTGCTTTTTTTATTTGGGTGGATATTTCTGGATTAGTGGTTTTTGAAATAGCACCGGAGATTCCGGACTCTCCGGGATACCGTTTCGGTTTAGGGTATTATCCCTGCTTTTGAAGATTACATCTTCGGGCCTTTTGGCTTGCGCTGCTGACGCATCTGGCTCTCGTTCTTGGGAGCCGTCTGATATTTCTGGAGCGGTTCAGCCACTTTGCTTGTCGCCTCGTTGGTAAGTCCGTCGTTGTTGACGGCCTTCTGGGTCTTGGATTCCTCGGCTACCTTCACGCGGGGGTCGTTTAGCGATGTGTTTGGACGCTGTTTCTCCGGGTTGAACCAGAGATACACCGTGCATGGCTGTCCCTTGTCGTCGAGGCGGTTGGTAAGTTCCGCCACGCGCCCCTCGGCGTAATCTTTCTGCTGCTGTTCGGTGAGAGGAATTTTCGCCCATTTGGAAAGGGGCTTTATCTTGCCGTCCTTCGTGAGCCACGACGACTGCTGCTGATTCGTGGTGCCGCTCTGCGTCTGTGTCTGCGACTGCGCCTGTTCCTGCTTTCTGACCGCGCCGGGTACGAACTCCACACCCTTGCGGTCTGCCGACACCTGAAGCACCACGTTGTAGGTCTTGCCGTTCTTGTCGGTTATCTCTTTCGGAGGGAGTGCCTTCCCTTCTTTGAGTTGCATGACCTCGGCGACGGTCAGTTTGGTCTGACCCACGGTATCGCGGACAAACACATCCTTGACAGGGACGGAGACGATTTCGTTGGTGTATCGGTCGATGCTGACGTATGACGGCACTTTATCGCCGTTCTTGTCGGTCAGTTCCACTACCTTGCCGAGATTGCCGGTCTCGCGGAGAGCCGCCTTGTCCTCCTTGCTGAACTCGTAGCCCTCATATTTCTGGTCGAGTTTCGGCTCACGGTGGATGAAGTGAGGCACCACCTTGACATTGCCGTCCGCATCGGTTCGGAATGACAGTCGCGCGTCGATGGGGAATTTCTCTCCGGCGAATGTCGGGGTGACGGTAACGACCCTTGACTTGCGGTTGTAGAGCATCTCGCGGAGGTCTCCCGATTTTTCCAGCTCGTTGCGGTCGATGCCCCATTTCTCCTTGAGGTTCGCCCAGTCGATCTTGCTCTCGTCAATGGCGGAGTGTCTGGTCTCCTTTGCGGACGCCTGTGCGTTGGATTGTGCCTGCTGTTCCTCCTGCGGGGAGCCTGCCGGCGACTGCTTGGGCTGTTCGGCCGTCTGCGCCGCCTCCTGCTTGTTGTCCTGCGTAGCCTGCGGGAGATCGACCTTGTTGTTCTTCAGCATCTCGGCGTTTGCCACGGGGTCTTTTGCGAGGTCTCCGATTACAGTGCCTACCGTATCGTAGCGGTCGGCGGGTACTCGGAAGAATCCGAAGGTCGTGGGGTTCTTGCACTGACGGACGAAGTTAGAGAGGAAAGCCTCCAGCGGGTTCTGACCTTTGGAAAATTTCACAAGGTCAGAGAGTTTCGCCGACTTTACATCGGTCATCTTGGGTGTGCCGTCCTCGTTGAGTCCGGTCACCGCGCCTACCTGCCCGGTATCGTTGTTGCGGGCGATAAGCACTTCTTCTAAGTTCTGGTCTTTTGCCATAAATTAAAAAGTGTTTTGGGGTTTGATACTTGCGCCACCGAAATGACGCGGGATTATTTGTGTGTTGTAGGTGTGTCATGCGTTCTGCACGGAGAATAATTCTATTACGTCGGCTTTGCGGTATTTCACCTTGCAGTTTTTGCCGGAGCCGGTCTTGATATAGGCAATCATGCCACATTTGCGATATTCGTACATCGTGCGTCTTGAAACGTGGTATCTTTCGCATACCTGCTGTTCCGTCCACGTTTCTTCCTCCGGATCAAGGATGCCGAAGCCCTGAAAAGCCTCCGTAACCTTTTTCGCCACATGGTCAATCTTACTGTCAAGTCCAGTCTTGACATTCCTGACCTCTGATGCCAGCTCACGGATAAGCCGGACAAGTGTCGTGTATTCCTCAGTTCTCATCCAAATAGAGGTCGCTTGTTGAGTGATACTTTGATTTTGTCAAACACAACCGGATCCCACGGAAGCTGGTATTCATTGATTGCGTTGATGAGTGGCCCCAGATAATAGAGGACTTCTCTGCCTCTTTTAATCCACTTTAGATTATATGTCTTGCGGATTCGCTGGAGCTGGCGGGTTGATATTCCCAATAGGGCAGCTGCCTTCTCATTGGAAATAGGAGGAAGTGATAGTATAGGGTCAGTATCATCTTTCTTCTTGCGAAGATTTCTTTTGTCGTTGGACAAAATATCTACGACGGTCGATAGGAGTCCCCTGAGGGTCTCTTGCTGAGCGTGGAGCATTTCTAATGTTATTTCCATAATTGTCGCTGGATTTAGTGTTATGCTGCAAAGTTGAAAAATCGGCAAGACCCTACTGAGGTATTCCTTAGGTAGTTCCCTGATTTTTTAACATCCTTTAATGGCAGCAATAAAAAACAATGCGCCGCCTATTGATACATAGGCAGCGCATTGTTAGGACGTTAGCTATATATCAATTAAAATCAAGATTGCCGAGATTATGAGAAAGTATCTCCATGTCTTTACTGATTTTATCGTTGGTGATACGGGCGTAAATCTGTGTCGTCTGTATGTTGGTATGCCCCAACATTTTCGATACTGATTCAATGGGAACCCCTTTACCGAGGGTCATGGTTGTAGCGAAGGTATGGCGCGCAGTGTGGAAAGTGATAGGCAATGCAAGGGAAAGCGGACAGGTGAAGATGAAACGTAAAACGTTTGAAATGAGCATTGTTTCAGTATTTTGCCAAATGGAGAAAGCGCAAATGACAACGGAATATTGAGGTTGTTCTGTTACCAGACCGTTAGCCGGGCAGTTACCGGAACGAGAACAGGTAACGGAAAGCAATGAAAAGAAATCCTCACCGTTTTCTTTGCACTCGTACTCAGCATTTTGCTTATCAAGGAACGCTTATATGGCAAGTAACTTTGCACCTAAAAATATAAGCGTATGAAAGTAGAAAAATTCAAGGTACTGCTCTACCTCAAAAAGAGCGGACTGGATAAGTCGGGCAAAGCCCCGATAATGGGAAGGATCACGGTGAACCGCACAATGGCGCAGTTCGGTTGCAAGTTTTCCTGTACTCCCGAACTGTGGAATCCACGTGAGAGCCGTCTGAACGGGAAGAGTCGCGAGGCGGTGGAAACCAATGCCAAGATTGACAAGCTATTGTTGGCGATAAACACTGCGTTCGACAGCCTTGTGGGGCGTAAGGTCGATTTTGATGCCACCGACGTGAAAGACCTTTTTCAAGGCAGCATGGAAACGCAGATGACACTCATGAAAATGACCGATGTAGTCTGTGACGACATCAAGGCGCGTATCGGAATAGACCGTGCCAAAGGCACTTATCCCGGCTATCACTATATGCGGCTGGCACTTCGAGAGTTCATCGAGACCAAGTACAAGGTCAAGGATTTGGCTTTCGGACAACTGACGGAGCAATTCATCCACGACTATCAGGCTTTCGCCATGGAAGAGAAGGGATATGCGATAGATACAGTCCGCCACCATCTTGCCGTCTTGAAGAAAATTTGCCGCCTCGCCTACAAGAAAGGGTATTCCGAGAAATGCCATTTCCAGCATTTTGCCCTGCCCAAACAATCGGAAAGAACCCCACGGGCATTAAGCCGTGAATCGTTCGAGCAAATCCGGGATGTGGAAATCCCTGCTTACAGAAAATCCCACATGCTTGCGCGTGACCTTTTCTTGTTTGCCTGCTATACGGGCGTGTCATACGCCGATGTGGTTTCCATTACAAACGA
>ERZ1673697.114-NODE-114-length-126995-cov-44.467607_pt1 | contig 126995 bp, 107 predicted proteins | sample MGYA00580227_ERZ1673697 | MGnify/ENA primary metagenome ERZ1673697 (study PRJEB41218, sample SAMN15661759) | gut metagenome | host: Homo sapiens | place: Canada: London | collected 2015-08-20/2019-03-30 | study: EMG produced TPA metagenomics assembly of...
ACTCAAAATCCCTTGTGCTAATAACACGTGTGGGTTCGACCCCCACCACCGGCATAAAAAAACTCCCCCAGCTTGTCTGGGGGAGTTTTCTTTTTTATCTGCGGCGCGTGATGACGATCTCGTAGTTTGCATAGGTCGTAATTGCCACGCGGGACTTCATCATTTTCAACCAGTCCATGAGAAAATCGTTGAAAAGTACCGGGGAGTTATCAAGGCAGGGGTCAACTTCTTTGATGGGGCTGACCTTCAGCCAATTATTGGCGACGGCATATTGCAGGGCATCGGTCAACTCCTTGTGCCAATCAAGAAGCTGCTGTACGGTCGCTTCCTCCTGCTGACGCTCATAGCGGAAAAACGTTTCCAGATCGCGCGGAGTGAGCGCTTTTAAAGACAGCCGCTTTCGTTCAAAGTACGGGATGATGACCCTGCCCATATCGTAGGCGTATCGACCGTAAGTATCCGGGGAAAGGTTCATCACGCTTTCCCGCAGCCAGCGGGTCAGGTATTCCGGCACAGACAGGTCACCGACCTGCTGCAAGGAATCCGGTCTGCCCTCCCACGCTTCCACGATGTGCCGCAGGGCTTCGCAGTAGATTTCTTCGCCCAGCTGGTAGATCTCGCGGGGATAGATCAGCTTGCTGCTGTGGATGACCGAAAGCTGGTACGGCGGGTTGATACCAATGAAAGTATTGTTGTCGTTCAGGCGCATCGCATTTCCTCCTTGATTCTCCAAATGTACTTCTCGGCTTCCTCTAAGATCTCAGCCACCTGCTGCTTACGCTTCGGGCTGGTGAGCAGGCTGGGATTGAAGGTGAAGCTGTATTCCAACCGCTGGATCATGGCATGAACCGCGGATTGCAACTCGGTGTACAGCATCATTTCCTCGATGCTTCCGGCGTTCTCAAAGGACGACCGGATAGGCGTATAGGGATAGACAGGCGGTTTGCCATCCACCACCTCAGGCGGCGCGTAGACCGCCGTAGAGCGCCGGATAGGCTCTATCTGCTGGATGCTGCCCATGGGGTTCAGCGCTAGGCTGATACGCACTGCATCGTCCACCCGGCGCATCTCCTCCGGGGTGAGGTGTCCGAGGAATTTCAGCACCCTGCTTTTGTCTATGGTAAAGATCTGCTCTGCCTGAACGACGGACGGAACGGAGAGAAAATCGTTCACCAGCAGGCAGTGGGTCGGCTGGGTATACTTTTTTGCAACCTTGCTTGTCAATGTGGCCACGATCAGCGTGGGCGAGTAAAAATTCCCCACATCGTTCTGGAGAACGACTGCCGGACGATTCCCGCTTTGCTCTGAACCAGTGGCGTTGTCGAAACGGGTGAAGAAAATGTCTCCACGCTGGAATTTCCAGTTTTGAATCAAAAGCTGCCCTCCTTTGTAATATGTACACCGCCCGCTGCACCTCCTTGGCAGTGTGCGGTGTGTTTGTTCAGCGGTTCATCACAACGTAGTCATGACCGCGCCGCATCTGGCAGACGGTGCAGGTGTCCATGCTCCGGTCTGCGCTGGGTACAAGTGCGATCTTGAATGCCTTTGCATCCACAAAGTGCCGCAGACAGGTACCGCAGAGGGTGCGGATGGACTTGACCATCTCAGGGGTCAGCTCCATCTCCTCGTAGATCTCCTGCTCGCGCACCGTGGGGTTCAACTCATCCATAAAAGTGTCCTCCTATATGTATCAAAGTGGATATTCGGGTAAAGAATAAATTGGGATACGTAAAAAACGGGAACTACCGGATGCGCAAAAACGTACCCGGCAGTTCCCGGATCAATATGATTAAAGGTCTCGCATATTCGCCCTCGGCCCCCTGCGAGTGGGGCATGAACATCTGGCAGCGGACTTGTACCGCTTCATTGGCATTTCAGCCACCCCGTCTGCTTTGTGACCGGGCCGCGAATTACGGAAGTATCATTATCGGAGTACCAGATGACGGAACTATTCAGTTTTCAAGGTGCGCGAGGTCGGACGCTTTGCCTTGCGGTGAGTGCCGCTTGGGAAATTGTCCCTTCACTTACGAGCCATCGAGAAGGGGCAAATTATAGCCAAAAATCAAAACTTCTTCAAAAATATAGCAATTTTCATGATTCTCTTATGAATTGAAGGCTGTGAAACATTAAAAGCTTTAGAAATTTCGCTCTCTGTGTAACTCTCATAAACATAGAGTGTCAAAAGTTTGAGATCATCTTCCGATAAATTTTCGAGACCAGCCAGCAGCCGCTCATTCTCGATCTCGCCGATCCATCCAAAACGGCTCTTGGTTTCGTGGTAGGTATCCGTTACCGTGATTGCAGCCTCATATTGCTTAAGATCCGCTGCTTTCCTTGCGTCAACGTCATCTTCGCCAGCACAGACTGCCACCGTATTGGCATCATAGGCGCGTTCACTGTTCAGGACGCCCAGATCAAACTCATACATCTCCTGAATTGCCTCTTCGCTCATTCCGGCTTCGCGGTACTGCACACGGAGTTGCTCCCACTTTGCATTCAGCTTGCGACGTTCATTACCATTATTGAAACTCATGTGTAACCTCCAAATTTTCGATAAAGCGTTAAAAGTCGAAAATTTGGAAGGCTAACGATAATCACCGCAGGGGTTCACAGCCATGCGCTGCTTGTAGCCGGAGATCTTCTTCTCCCGCAGCTTGTCTACGCAGTTCATCACGTCAGTCATTTTCGTGTCCTTTCCCCCGGACTCAGGGAGGGGAAGGATACCGATGACGGAGACTGGATAGGGGTTCACGCCGTGCACTGAACCAGCCTGCAAAACGCAAAAAGGCCCGATTCCAGAGATGGGAGGTACACCCATAGACCGGTCGTTCTATCGCAGCAGACAGCGTCTGCCGGATGGTAAAACTCCGTTATGGTATCCTTAACCCTCTCTAGAATCGGGCCTTACGATATTTTTGTTCTTGGGGCTTGTCCCTTGAACTGACTACATGATAACCGAGAACACCTCAAATCACCAGTTCATCAGATGAGCTCTAAAAAGCAGCGCACAAAGCATCGTTATTTCGTACTTTTATAAAAAAATACCGTCATGTCAGATGCTCTTATGCAGCCTTACTGCGCCGTTTTATTACCGTTTAGGGCTCACTTCTTGAGCCCTTACCTCAGAAAAAATTTCAAAAAAAAGAGGCGACCAGACCGTTTTATGGTCCAATCGCCTCATAGGTATATTCTGTTGTGTCCGCATTAACAAGCAGTTTTGAGTGGCGCACATCCACATGCTGCAAGGCAGACATTGACTTGTTCGATGCCCTCTTTGTAATACTCCGTCAGAATCATCTGATAGACAGTATTCTTTTGATTGTTGAAATCCAGCGTGATTCCGCACATCCTCAACAAATCACCGCTTACAGGTGGCGGAAGGTGCAGTGCCACCGAAATGGCAACGATCTGCTCCACACTTGCATCCTGTCCTGCACGAAGCCGCTTTACCGTAGATACAGAGAGCCCAGACTCTGACTCCATCTGTTCCACAGACATATCCCGGTCGTTCATCAGCAGCTTCAAGGCCTCTCCAAACCCTACCCCCGAAATCGTTCTGCGTATTGCCAACGACCATTGAACCTCCTCCGCAAACGCAACTGCAGCTGCCAATCCCTGTTCGGCAGTTTTCTGCGGCAACTGACGGCAAACCGAGTTGGCACTGACGGTTTCCACCTTGGTATCCGTATTCTTATGTACATCGGATGCCACCTCGGTTCACCCCCTTCCATACTGCAAATGCAAACAAAAAAAGACCGGAGCAAATTCAGATTTCAAGTTGCTTACGCATTACTTGTTTCTAAATTTACTCCGGTCTTATGTATTTCCGTTTCCGTACTCATTGACCGGATGTGTATTAGCCAGACATTTTATAGTCTTATCAGCAAGTAGACGCACTTCAACCTTACAGTAGTGTTTTAGTATTGAATTAAGGACCGTTTAGTTATAACTCCTCAATAATTGTGCGCTGACTGCCTCCAACAATCGCGGCACTCTACTAAAAACCTATGTAATGTCTCTTGCTGAGACGTCATTCAGAAGGATTTTTTTAACTGAACAACATGACTATCTTTGTCTGGTAATACACCTCCACGTTACAAATTATTATCTTTTCAATAGAGCTTTTCAGGCTATTATTATATCTATAATATAGCAGCCAAAACTCTATTTGTAAATAGGAGCAGCCACTTTTCATCGAAGCGACGAGAAATAAGTCGGAAAATTGTGTAATCTGCCAATTCCGATCCTATAAACGCAAAAAAGCCGGAATAGACTCCTAAAATCCGAAATAATTTCAGATTTTTTGAAGTCCACCCCGGCTTACTACGCGTTCTGAGCAGCACCAAACAGGCAGCAATTCAGTTTTAAACTGGCTCACACGGTCTCCCGATAAGCCAAGTGTGCAGATTCGCATCTGGCTCTTCTTGTCCTTGTCCTCAAACAGTGCAAATGAGCCGTGTATCCTTCTCCGGCAGGGAGTTGAACACACGGCTCATCATTTTAGGTTCAGAATCTCAAGAAGCTCGACAATCCTGTGCCGTCTCTCGGGACAGTGAAGCATTTCCTCTTTCCCTTAAGTACTCGTTCACCTCATCAATTGACCTCATATACATACAGTTAAGAATCATCAAATGTGCTAGCTGTTCTCTGGTTGCAGCCAAGCTAAAACCCGCTTTTGCTATGAGCGCAAACGAAAGCCATGGAGGAAGGTGCATAGCAACGCATAGTGCAACCACGTTTTTCTCAGAAAAACTTTCAACCTTTCCATTTCTGTAGCGACCGATCGTTGACTCCGACACCTTTGATTCAAAGGCCAGAGCCTCTTGCGTAAATCCGAAGCGTGTCATCACATATCGTAGTGCTTCCGGGAAGCAAGCAGGCATATTCGCTAACACCTTGCGTTCTTCTTCAGCCTTCTCGTACTTAGACAGCCTTCCTTCCGGGTCTATAATATGATAGTAGTTTTCGATCTCTGTTTGATTTTTTTCAGCATGCGAGGGCATCCAAATCCCTCCCACATCCGAAACTACTCAAGGTAGCCTCAAACGTGGGAGGAATGGGCATAGCGATGCTCATTGGATCAGTAGTCAAACCCGCAGTCGCGCGACCGGCCTTTTTGGCTCTATTAACCCATAGCATATGCAATTGCGCATAAATCTGTGCACACTTAGCCTTTCTAATGCGTCTGATCAGTTCTCGCATCCTTTCCAATTCGAGAATTCTTTCATAAACGCACTGATACTCCACAGAATCCGGTGCCAGATCATCAGCAATATGAAGCAATGACTGAATCCGCTTATTGATTCTGTTCTTTTCTTGCTTCAGCTCCAATAGACTTACTGCCTCAGTAATCGCCTCGATAGCTGATGAAAGGATTGAATCTTGACAAATGATGTACATTAGCACATTCACCTGCCCTTTTCATGTAGTACGGTAAACCGCCAGTTTTATTATATCACATTCCATCTTAAAACAAAATATGTCTCGTTTTCTTATTGCTTCGCCATCTTCTCCTTAGCCTTGTCCGGCACGTCGATCAGACCAAAGCGGTAGAACAGCCCATAGATATACGACACACCCCGGATATCTCCCAGCGCCTTGGGTCTGTCCACTACCTCTCCGATTTTACCGATATTGTGATACGCCAGCAGCACAGAACTCCAAGCAAGGCTCTTGCTGTCCTCTCTGCGGTCGATCCACAGCTCCTTGGTGAACTCATCTCCCCTGCCCTTTTTCAGCGTATATGTAAAGGGCAAGCCGGATATCGTCTTGAACTTGTATCCCCGAAAAGCCACCACACACTTCCAGAGGTTTTCTTCGCAGGGATCCTTCCTCAGCGCAACCACAGCTCGGTAGTGTCGCTGCCGCTCTGCCCCGGCACTGATATTCGCCGCTTCAGCTTCCTCCGGGAAGTACACGCCCTTCTCATACGGCAGATAAGAGGTCACAGAGGAATGGGATAACTGCAAGGCAGACATTGTGGAGGTGACGGCAGTGGAGTAGTTTTGTGTGCTTCTAAAAGAACGGAACGTCTGCTGAACGAGTTTTGCCGTATCCGACTCGTAGACTCCGGCAGTGATGAGCAACTTTCTCACCTTGATGGGGTTGAGGGACAGTGCGTCCGCGATGGCTTGCAGACTCATTTTGTCCGTATAAAGTTCAGTAGCTGCTTTCATCTGCTGTGCTAAGTTCTTGGCTGCACTGTACTCTGGTTTTGATGGCTTCCGCCCTCCGCCGGGCTTGCGCGTCTTAGCCACAGGATATCTCTTCCTTTTATTTCCATCACTAACTATATAGATACCTCTAAAAATGACCGTGTGAACTTCTGGAGTTCACACGGCTACTATGCTAACTTCAACTTGGCGAGAATCTCGTCTGCATTCATGCCACTAATCAGCACCAAAAAAACGATCGAGGTGCTGATAGCGCAACAGCAAAATGCCATATCACCATCATTTATGCTACTAGCACTCCAATCCCCGCACCTGTCACTTCAAAGAAGACTGAGACGAGTACAAAATGCTTCTCGTACTCATCGCTTCATTTGCACGCACCTGCGCCGAAATTTCTCTGTCAAGTTTTTTCAATGATGCCTTAGTCGGTCGCATACTAGCAGGAACCGAGATAATCTTAACCCGCCCGCCGCTGCGTCTCATTTCTCGCTCAATCATACTACTAGTCTTCATGAAATCACCTCGTCGTTCTAACGATCAAAAATCTCCGACGCTTCAAATAAACGCTGTACTATTATAGCACATTCTCCGGGTCACGTCAATCTTTTTTTTCGTAGGAGTGCAAATTATCATTTCAAACGCCATTATAGTTCGCTTCGACATAAATACGCATCATTCCAAAGTGATCTCGTCCAGATTTCGTCTATATCCTGGAATCAATTGATCACTTTGCAATTCTGCCATTTTACTAAATCCAGCTTCATTCTGGTCCGGTTCGCGATATGCAATCAATTTTGGATAATGCATTAAAATAAGGCTTTGATGACTACGATTAGGCGCAGATGTTGCATCTATAACGATTTCCCCAAAAGCCATTAAGTTGTCATAATCGCCAATCCTATATAATTCACAGACCCAAATAAATCGTGGCATAGGGATAAGTGTATAAAGTTCTTTTACAAGCACACCTGACAGTGTTTTCGCCCTAAAAGCTTTATAACTGCGTGAAGAAGCCATAAACATTCTGACTACAACACTTTCACCTTCATGAAGACAATCCTTTGCCCACACATTCAGACCTAATCTCTCATCGTTTAACAGTGATCTAATAGTTGATGTCGCATCCGGTGCATCTAAAAACATACGTTTATACAGTGGAACAGCTAAATTCTCAACTCTCATATTGGGATAGAGGGAAAGATTGTCAAAGCTTCTAACCTGATAAACTGGCTGGTTATCGTCTACCACAACGTAATCCTCATAAAAATCCGCTGAATTGATAATAGGATGGGCTTGATTTCGATTTTCCTACGAGATCCATCTGTTTCTGTACGCCTGATTCTTCAATGTATCTTTTGCTTTTCCATGTCCAATACAAACCATAGAATGGCCCGATTCATTTCCCTCCACTGAACCAAGTCCTATTGCCACAGGAATGCCAGATTCAATGTAATAGTGCAACCATCTTCTCAATTCGTTTTCTCGCCGTATCGATGAGTACTCAAAGTCATCAATAGCAGAAATATGATATAGCCTTGGAGAAAATCCAAATTCAGAAAGAACCTTTGTCAAGACCGTGTATGTAATTCCTCTTGACGGAAGCACACGCTCATAAGCACACTCTCTTTCTTTTTCAATAATTTCGCTGGGAAGAGCACTCTTATAGTCGTTGTAGCCATTCGAATAATATTCCAATATATTCATAAGAGTCACTTCCGCACAACGCATAGTTTCCTGATCTTGCATTCTGTACGGAAATGCTCTTACCTTCAATGTTCTTCCATAAATATGAACACAGAAATCAGACAGTCTCATATACACCGGCAGTTCTTTCTTTGGAAGGACATACTTTGGATTTATCAGTGTTCTTCCCAAACCGCCTGCTACCAGAGGATTTATGACACAACATCCAATGAAATTATTCTCCAGTTCTGTCTGTATTTTACTACTATTACCCAAGAATTTCTTTCTGCCGTATGATCCAAAAAAGAATGATAAGCGTCGCGAATACCGTTCAACTTGAAAATGTTGATTTGAGAAATACATATAGTATGTATCTCTAAAGCTCCGATCTATATGGTAGACTTCCTGGACAATTGTAATTGGTTTTGGTAAATCAATTATAAAATGTGCCAGAAATTCTTTTCCAGAAAGAATGAGCTCTTCCGCATCATGTTGCTCTTTAACATCTTCATTCTTATCATTTTCACTTGGCAACTGTTGGGCGAATACAGCATCACAAAAATCGTGAATCACCTTCGAGGAATCTTCATCGTCAATAACTAAAAACGAAGTTTCCCTATAATCATCTGCTGTGTACTTTTCTTTTTCGTCATTCATATTTACACCATATTTACCACACAAATGAATAGTAATCCTTACCATTTTTTCGTTTTAAAGACAGGATTCCTTTTCCTTTCAAAGATGCCAAAGCACAATCAAGGTGGCCGTTTTTCAGCATATCACACTTATCATCATTTATGTAGTACTCGCAATCCCATGTTGAATTGTGCATATTACAGATGTTGTCCGGTTCATCAGGGAACCAATGAACCAAATCATCATGCGTAAATTCTCTATATTCTCTAAAGTGTGTTGTTGCTTGCATGTAGACACAAAAATCATGATCTTCCAAATCACTGGCTGCCTTGAAAATATGTTCTAAGGTGATTACCAAATTAGCAATTGCCCCCACCGTAATCCCCTGAAAACTAAACGGGACACCTGCTACGCAATTCGAAATAATTAAGTCCAGTATTCCCGATCCAGCCATTCCTTCAACCAGTTCTATCATACTACTCTTAATTGAAAAATACTTTGTTCCAAGTAATAATTCGCTGGGATTTCCTATTTGGTTTTTCCACAGTGTTACTGTTTCATCTAGAGATTTCTCATTCATCCCGCAATCCACACTTGTTTTCGCCGTTAAAGCCGCAAGTATTTCCGGTGAATGTGATTTAATAAGTTCAGGCGTGCTAGATTTATCGGCACAATCATCAATAAATTTTTTTGCATCCAAATAGGTCATTCTGTATTCTGCCATAGTCGAATTCACCTGCCTAAATATTTTGAATTGCTAAAAACTTTGCATTCTTAGCCACAATCATTTGTGTTGCCTGCCGCTCACCGCGTAGAGGTGTGCAAAGTTTCGAGCGGCAAAGCTGTGAGACACAGGTCCTCACAGCTCAATATTATACTTTCAGTCCATTGTTTTCAAGGTCAACTTACGATATCAAGCATATATACATCATAATGTTCCAATTTCGCCTTTATGCTTATCCATAGAGGTGACTTAAAATGAACACAGATTTCTACAAATCCGACATCAACAATTCTATCATCGACGAGGACGAGGGCGAAATGGACTATCCCGTCCGTCCTCCACAGAAGAATTCATCGGATGGAATGGCATAGAACCAGAGGACGATGAAGATGAGGAGGATAACGACGACAGTGACTACTAAGCTATTCTCCTGGCCAACCATACTCCCACAGCCGCCCCCAACGTGTTGAACAACACGTCGTTGACATCTGCCATTCCACGCCCAGTCAAGTACTGGAGCACTTCGCAGAACACAGATAAGGCAAACCCGGCAACGACGATCTTCTTGCCTTCCCGCTTCCACTGCCAGCTTGTTACCCCATACGGCACATAGAGAATCAAATTGAGCAAGTTGCCTGCCCATACACCCGCATTCGGCCATAGCTTAAGCCTGAGTCGAATGCTCTCGTTATATCCCGGCGCACGGCGTAGCAGCGTGATATAGAGGATCAGAAAGACACAGTACACAACTGGGAGCCATTGCTTATCTTTGCGGTTGTGCCACGCAATCGTACCCAGTAGTACCAGAAGCACAAGCTCCGAGGGCGACAGGTTTGCAGATGTGGCGTAGTGGATCTGGCTCAGCAGTTCTCACAAACTCCGTAACCCCGGCTCTTGATGGTCTCCACAACTTCATCTACATACTTCTGGCAGGTGTCGTGGTCAGGTGCTTCCACCATCACACGCACGACCGGTTCAGTGCCGGACTCACGGACAAGGATACGGCCAGTGTCGCCTAGTGCCTCGGCTACGGCCTTGACTGCTGCCTGCACTGCTTCGTCATCCTGTGCGGCCTTCTTGTCAGTCACACGAACGTTCTCCAGCACCTGCGGGTAGATCTTCAGCGGCTCAGCCAGCTTGCTCATGGGCAGCTTTTTGGCCAGCATAACCTCCATCATCTTCAGGCTGGTCAGGATGCCGTCACCGGTACTGGCATACTTGCTGAAAATAATATGACCACTCTGCTCACCGCCGATACGGCAGCCGTTCTTAGCCATATACTCATAGACGTACTTGTCGCCCACAGCGGTTTTTGCGTAGCCGATGCCCTGCTCATCAAAAGCCTTATACAGGCCAAAGTTGGACATGACCGTGGTAACGACTGTATTGGTCAGCAGCTTGCCGCGCTCCTTCATGTAGCAGCCGTAGATGTACAGGATATGGTCGCCAGTGATCACATTACCCTTTTCATCCACACACAGGCAACGGTCCGCATCACCGTCATAAGCGAAACCAACGTCCAGACCGTTCTCCACCACGAACTTCTGCAGACCCTCAATGTGGGTGGAGCCCGCATTGTTGTTGATGTTGGTGCCGTTGGGCTGTGCATTGATGACGTAGGTATCTGCTCCCAGAGCATCAAACACAGACTTGGCAATGTTCCAGCTGGAGCCGTTGGCACAGTCCAGACCGACCTTGACACCCTTAAAGGAGTAGATACCGAGGCTGATCAGATAGCCCATGTAGCGGTTACGACCAGAAACATAGTCCACAGTGCAGCCAATGTGCTCACGGTGAGCAAAGGGCAGCTCCGGCCAGTCCTTGTCGAACACATGGAGCTTTCCGTCGATGTAGTCCTCTACCAGCAACAGGATTTCCTCGGGCATTTTCTCGCCATAGCAGTCGATCAGTTTGATGCCGTTATCGTAGTAGGGATTATGGCTGGCAGAAATCATGATGCCACAGTCGAAGTCGTCCACGCGGGCGATGTAGGCCACACTGGGCGTAGTAGTGACGTGCAGCAGATAGGCGTCTGCGCCGGAAGCAGTCAGACCAGCAACCAAGCTATACTCGAACATATAGGAGCTGCGACGAGTGTCTTTACCAATGACGATTCGTGCAGGCTCGTTGTTGCCGTTGCGCTCGCGCAGTGCGTTATAATACCAGCCAAGGAAGCGGCCAACCTTGTAGGCATGGTCGGCGGTCAGGTCAATACCAGCTTCTCCACGGAAGCCATCGGTTCCAAAATACTTTCCCATTATAGTTTTTTCCTCATCCAAAGAGTGAATTTACGTATATATGCTTTAGCCGGATAATTATCCGTTGCCTGCTGCTCACCATGGAGAGGTGGCACACTTGAGCAGCACAGCCATGTGCTTGAGGACACATGGCCTATTTTACATCAGTTTTTCTTGGCTGTTTTGTATTTCTTATAAAAAACTATACTCAGCACTGCCATAAGTACAATAATCAAATACCGGATAATATAGAAATTATACAAAGCTATACCAAGCAAACACAGAACCGTTGTTACACATGCGAGTAATATTAGTTTTCTATCTTCAAAAACAGAAGATTCCGCAATACCATTCTCTTTGCACAATTTTCTAGCCCAAATTCCTTGGAAGAGTGCCATCAGAATATAAGAGAACAGCGTTGTATATGCCGCAGCCATATATCCATAAGCATTGATAAAGATGTAGTTTAACACAAGATTTGCCACAGCTGCAATCACTGCCGGATACATCACATACTGTGTTTTCTTGTAGTACACAGCTATATCCGAATAAATATTGGCAAATGCCGTGAAGAAGACTCCCGCAGCAATCGGCGGCATAATATAGATAGCCTCATAATATTCTTCTGTTGCGAGTATTCTAACAATTTCCGGTGCCATATAGGTCATCATCACTGCCATCACTGCATACAAAAGCATAATTTGAGACGATATCCTCTTTATACCTTTTACATTGCTCTCTATATTCTGAAATAGATACGGAACAAAAGAAGCGTGAATTGCCTGCCAAAGCATCAAGGACAGCGAACTCACTGTATACAAGGTACTATAAATTCCAACTGCACTATTATTTACCATCTGACTAATCATCATTCGGTCAGATACACTTAGAATTTGTGCGGCTATTGAATATCCAATAAGCGGAATGCTTAGAGATAAAGACAACTTCCAATATTCTTTATTGTACAGTGTCTTTCCCTTCCAAAACAGGCACACCCAAATTACTGCAGCCACACCATATACAACGAGATAGTTTGCGTAAAGTCGTACCTCTGCAATATTCTCATGTCCAACGCTATTTGCGCCAAGCACTGCAACAACTGACAATACTGATGCCAATATCGCAGATCCTATCGTTACGCATCCTGATAACTTATATTTATATTCGTATCTTTGACGTGCCAGCCAAAAATCACGAGCCGGGGCCACTAGGAATCCAATCAACATCAAAACCATCAATCCATTTGGCAGTCCCAACAATCTACTCCAAATATCAGGAGTAATAAAATATATGATGGCAATAATAAGAGCAATCAAAGATGTCAGTGACAGCACAGAAGATTGGTACTGGTCTCTCTTATCCGGATACTCCTTCATTGCCACTGAATAGCCACCCGATGTCAACGAGAGCGTTGTAACAACACTTATCAGGGAATACCATGAATTGTACAGGTTAACTTCGCCAATTTGATCTGTTGTCATCAGTCTGGTGAAGATTGGAACTGTTATAATCGCCAATCCTCTTGAAAAGACTGTAGACAGTGTATAGACAATCGCCGACTTCGCACTCTCTGACATCTTTTGAAGTTTTCGTTTAATATCCACCATATAAAATGTACTCCTTCAGGTCATTTCGGAGATTTTGGATTATTCCTTCCTTCATGCCATCTTAATTCGTCAAACAAGTACAACCTTGAAATGCTGGTTTTATAGTAGGAAAATATATGTGGAAATGAGGAAATCAACTTTCGCTTTGTCTGCAAAAACCATTTTTCTGCAAATTTAATAGTACATGCCGACTAAGATGCCTCAGCGCTAAACTAGTCTCTGCGAAACAGATCGCGCGTGTATACTTTCTCCTGAACATCGTCCAAACAGCTATCGTAGCGGTTGGCAATAATGGCTTGACTGCGCTTCTTGAATTCCGCCAGATCATTCACGACTTCACTGCCAAAGAAGGTAGAACCATTCTCCAGCGTCGGCTCATAGATGATGACCGTTGCGCCCTTTGCCTTGATGCGCTTCATAACGCCCTGAATGGAAGACTGACGGAAGTTATCGGAGTTCGACTTCATGGTCAGGCGATATACACCAACCACCACATTGTGTTCCTTACTGGGATCATAAGCCTCGTTTGCTTCGTATGCGCCCGCAATTTCCAGCACACGGTCGGCAATGTAGTCTTTACGAGTACGGTTGGATTCCACAATGGCCTCAATCAGATTCTCCGGAACATCAGCATAGTTGGCCAACAACTGCTTGGTGTCCTTGGGCAGGCAGTAACCGCCATAACCAAAGCTAGGGTTGTTGTAGTGGCTGCCAATGCGAGGATCCAAACAGACGCCCTCGATAATCTGCTGGGTGTTCAGCCCCTTCATCTCTGCATAGGTATCCAACTCGTTGAAATAGCTGACACGCAGGGCCAGATAGGTGTTGGCAAACAACTTAACAGCTTCTGCCTCCGTGAAGCCCATGATCAGCGTGTCGATGTTCTCCTTAATAGCACCCTCCTGCAGCAAACCCGCAAATGTGTTGGCGGCTTTCACCAGACGGGCATTGTCCACGTCAGTGCCAACAATGATACGGCTCGGGTACAAATTGTCGTACAGAGCTTTAGACTCCCGTAGGAACTCCGGGCTGAAAATTATGTTGTCGCAGTGGTACTTTTCACGCACAGAAGCCGTGAATCCGACCGGAATCGTGGACTTGATGACCATGATGGCATCAGGATTATACTGGATCACCAGCTTGATGACAGCTTCTACTGCAGAAGTATCAAAGAAGTTTTTCTTGCTGTCATAGTTGGTAGGTGCTGCAATGACAACAAAATCCGCATCTTTGTAGGCGGCTTCAGCATCAAGTGTGGCAGTCAGATTCAGATCTTTTTCGGCGAGATACTTTTCAATGTACTCGTCCCGAATCGGAGACTTCTTGTGATTGATAAGGTCAACTTTTTCCGGGATAATATCCACTGCCATGACCTCATGATGCTGCGATAGCAGCGTAGCAATGGACAAACCGACATAGCCGGTACCAGCAACTGCGATTTTCATAGTCTTCCCCTCTCTTCTTATTCCATATAAAACTCTTTATACCACTCAGCAAACTTCCGCAGGCCTTCACGCAGTGGGGTATGGGGCTTAAAACCGAAGTCACGCTCCAACGGCTCAGTGTCAGCAAAGGTCACAGGCACGTCACCGGGCTGCATGGGAACCAGTTCCTTGTGAGCCTCAAAGTCATAGTCCGCAGGGAGTACACCGGCACGCACCAGCTCCTCCGACAGGATCTGCACAAAGTCCAGCAGGTTCTCCGGGTTGGAGTTGCCGATATTGTAGACTGCATAGGGCGGAATGGGCAAACCATCCTCGCCATTCTTCTTTTCAGGAGCTTTCGCCATCACACGGACAACGCCTTCCACGATGTCATCCACATAAGTAAAGTCCCGCTTGCAGTTGCCGTAGTTGAAGATTTTGATAGTTTCGCCGTTCACCAGCTTATTGGTAAAGCCAAAATATGCCATATCCGGACGACCAGCAGGGCCATAGACCGTGAAGAACCGCAGACCAGTAGAGGGGATATTGTAGAGTTTGGAGTAAGCATGTGCCATCAGCTCGTTGGACTTCTTGGTAGCCGCATACAGAGAAACCGGATTGTCCACCTTGTCATCGGTGGAGTAGGGCACCTTCTTGTTGCTGCCGTAGACAGAGCTGGAAGATGCATACACCAAATGCTCCACCGGATAATGACGGCAGGCCTCCAGAATGTTGTAGAAGCCAATCATGTTGCTCTCGATGTAGGCATCCGGGTTTGTGATGGAGTAGCGAACACCAGCCTGAGCACCCAGATTAACCACAATATCCGGATGGTACTGCTCAAAAATGCTGTTGATAAGTGCCTTATCCGCAAGGTTACCCTTGATAAAGGTGTAGTTCTCGAACTTCTGAAGCTCCGCCAGACGAGCCTCCTTGATGCGGACGTCATAATAATCGTTCATGTTGTCCAGACCAATGACCTTGGTATCCGGCTCAGTGGTCAGGATACGTTTGGCAAGGTTGGAGCCGATAAAACCGGATGCACCGGTAATGAATACTGTTTTACCCATTTTTATCACCCTTACCCTTTTCTCCACACCATCTTATTAACGACATTTACATAACCCTGAATGATGCGAACCACCTTCATGGACACGGTCTCGTCCACATAATCGGGGCAGGGCTTGCCCAGGACGCCCTTCTTCTTCATTTCAATCGCCATATCGGTGGCGTTGAGCAGTTCCCGGGTAGTGATGCCAGCTAGGATGAAATCACCGGCTTCCAGCGCCTCAGGGCGTTCCGTACTGGTGCGGATGCACACGGCGGCGATGGGGTGACCGATGGACAGATAGAAGCTGCTCTCCTCTGGCAGAGTGCCGGAGTCGGAGACGATTGCCAGAGCGTTCATTTGCAGCTTGTTATAGTCGTTAAAGCCCAGCGGCTCGTTGACCCGGACACGAGGGTCCAGCTGGAAGCCGCTCTTTTCCAGACGGTGCTTGCTGCGAGGATGGCAGGAGTAGAGAATGGGCATATCGTACTTTTCTGCCAGTGCGTTGATAGCGGTGAACAGGCTCAGGAAGTTCTTTTCAGAGTCGATGTTCTCCTCACGGTGAGCAGACAGCAGAATGTACTTGTCCTTCTCCAGTCCCAGACGCTCCAGCACGTCGCTTTTCTGGATCTTCTCCAGATTCATGTGCAGGACTTCCGCCATGGGAGAGCCGGTCTGGTAGGTGCGTTCCTTGGGCAGTCCGGTGTCCGCCAGATACTTCCGGGCAAACTCGGAATAGCACATATTCACGTCAGAAATCACATCCACGATGCGGCGATTAGTCTCCTCAGGCAGGCACTCATCCTTGCAGCGGTTGCCGGCCTCCATGTGAAACAGAGGAATGTGCAGTCGCTTCGCAGAGATGGCAGACAGGCAGGAGTTGGTATCGCCCAGCACCAGATAGCCCTCCGGCTGCAATTCGCTGAGCAGCTCATAGCTACGTCCCAGAATGTTACCGCAGGTCACACCCAGATTCTCGCCAACCACAGGCACAAGAATGTCCGGGCCATATTCCCCGAAGGTGTTCTTCAGTTCGAAATCCTCCCAAAACACGGTGGAAAGGTTTCTGTCCCAGTTCTGATTGTAGTAGACCACGCAGCAGTCAAAGTATTCCCGGCAACGCTTGATAACCGCAGCCAGTCGGATAATCTCCGGACGGGTACCGCAACCAATCATGACCTTGGTGCGCCCATCATTTTTCCATGTAAAATTGTGTTCCATAAAAATCTCCTAACGTCAACCAGCAGCTTCTCTCACACCGGCTCGAAGAAGGTGTCCGGGTGGTTCGGGTTGAAGATTTCGTTGCAGGTCATCACTGTCACCAGATTCTCTGTTTCAGACAGATTGATGATATTGTGAGTCCAGCCGGGAATCATGTGGACAGCCTCGATCTTATCCCCGGAAACCTCAAACTCCACCGTTTCCCCGGTGTTGATATTCCGTTCCTGAATCAAGCCGTGACCGGCGACCACAATGAACAGCTCCCACTTGGAGTTGTGCCAGTGCTGCCCCTTGGTGATTCCGGGACGGCTGATGTTGATGCTCACCTGCCCGCAATCGGCGGTGTGTACCAGCTCGGTAAAGGAACCACGGTTGTCCACGTTCATCTTAAGGGCGTACTTAAACTTGTCCGTGGGAAGATAGGTCAGGTACAGGGAGTACAGTTTCTTAGCAAAGGAGCCATCTGGCATCTTGGGCATCATGAGCGTAGTCGGCTGTGTCTTGAACTCCTGCAGCAGATCCACAATTTCCCCCAGCGTAACCTTGTGGGTCACGGGAACGCAGCAGTAGCGACCGTCTGCTTTCAGAACAGTCTCCACACCGTCAAATTCACAGTGCTGCTCCTTGCCTTCCAGCAGGTCAAACATTCCCTCTACCAAATCGTCGATGTACAGCAGTTCCAACTCGGTACTGCGGTCGTTGACAGTGAAGGGCTCGTCATTGGCGACCGCCCAGCAGAAGGTGCTGACGGCACTATTGTACTTGGGGCGGCTGTGACCCATCAGGTTGACGAAGCGGTAGACTGCAACCTTTGCCCCCGTCTCCTGAGCATACTGGAAGAACAGTTCCTCGCCAGCCTTTTTGCTGCGGCCGTACTCGCTGTTGCCAAACCGACCTGCCAGCGTGGCCTGAATGGAAGAGGACAACATGATGGTTGCCTTATTGTTGTGCTTTTTCAGGCAATTCAGCAGGTCGGATGCAAAGCCGAAATTGCCCTTCATGAAGTCTTCCGGGTTTTCCGGGCGATTCACACCAGCCAGATTGAATACAAAGTCTGCTTTCCGGCAGTACCCGTCCAGCTCTTCTGGGGTGGAATTCAGGTCATACTCGTAGATTTCTTCAATATTCAGCGCCGGGCGGGTCTTATTTTTCCCATCTCGGATGTTTTTCAGGTTGTTGCACAGGGCGGTTCCCACCATGCCCTTGGCACCTGTGACTAGAATGTTCATCCTATCACCTCTTTAATGTACTGCGGTGCAGTCCGGAATATCTGCGCCATCCGGCACAGTTGCGTTATTGCAGATGGTGCAGTTGCTGCCGATGCGGGTAAAGTTGCCCACAGTCGCACCAGTGCGAATGACGCTGTTGGTGTAAATCAGGGCGTAGTCCCCTACCGCTGCATCACAGTGGACTTCTGTTCCGGCATTTAACAGAACGCCGTTACCAACAGATGCACCATTCTGGACACAGGCATTTTGTAGCACCACGCAGCCACAGCCCAACTTTGCGTACGGACTAATGTAGGCGCTGGGCGCAACGATATTGGGAAAAGCAAAGCCAAGGACTTTCGCCTTCTCATACACCTGTGCCCGGAACCGATTGTTGCCGATACCCACCACCAGCAAGCCGTACTCCTTCCGCAGCTCCGGCAAATCAGCAAGACTGCCAACCACCGGAATGCCACAGATGTCAGTGCCCACAGGTTGCCCATCATCCACAAAGGCACAGTCATATTGGAGCATCGCCTGCTCCACCACTATGCGCCCAAAGCCGCCGGCACCAACCAGCAGCAACTTTTCTTTAGACATTCGGGATGCCCTTCAGTGCGTTCTGGACATATTCGGTGGTCAGGATCTTCTTAACAGTGCCTTCCACATCCAGACGGGTAGTGTTATGGCTGGTGTAGGACTCGTCTGCCATAGTATGTACCTCGCCGTTGACGACAAACTTATCGTAGTTCAGGTCACGGTTATCCGCAGCAACACGGAAATAATGGCCCATATCCTGGCTGCGCAGACGCTCCTCACGGGTCATCAGAGTCTCGAACAGCTTCTCGCCGTGACGAGTGCCGATGATGTTCGTACCGGTATCGCCGAACAGCTGCTGGACGGCCTTTGCCAAATCGCCGATGGTGGAAGCATCAGACTTCTGGATGAACAAATCACCAGGATTTGCATGTTGGAAAGCGAACAAGACCAGATCTACCGCCTCGTCCAGGTTCATTAGGAAGCGGGTCATATTGGGGTCGGTAATGGTGATGGGATTGCCAGCCTTGATCTGGTCAATGAACAGCGGAATGACGGAACCACGGCTGCACATCACGTTGCCGTAACGGGTGCAGCAGATGGTAGTGCCACCACGCTCAGCAGCTACACGGGCATTGGCATAAATGACATGCTCCATCATGGCCTTGGAGATGCCCATAGCGTTAATGGGGTAGGCTGCCTTGTCGGTGGACAGGCAGACGACACGCTTTACACCGGCATCAATGGCGGCGTGCAGGACGTTGTCCGTGCCTATGATGTTGGTCTGGACAGCCTGCATGGGGAAGAACTCGCAGGAAGGAACCTGCTTTAAAGCGGCAGCGTGGAAGATGTAGTCAACGCCGGGCATAGCGTCACGGATGGACTGCGGATTGCGGACGTCACCGATGTAAAACTTGACCTTCTTGGCATTCTCCGGATGCTTGGCCTGAAGCTCATGGCGCATGTCATCCTGCTTTTTTTCGTCACGAGAGAAGATACGGATTTCCTTCAAGTCAGAGTCCAGGAAGTGCTTCAGAACGGTAGAACCAAAAGAACCAGTACCACCAGTGATCATAAGGGTTGCATTGTTAAAATCAGACATTTTTATTTCCTCCTAAAATATTGTTTTAGTATCTTTTTATCATTTTGGGTAAATTCATATTCATCGAGTAATTCTATATACTTTGAAGCCATCACCCCTCATTTAGAGACATCGTAGGGATATCGAATTGCTTGACCAAGTAGAACAATAGAATGTAGTAAATAAGTAATCCACTGTATGGTTCGACATTGATCAGCGAAAAAAATAAAACCAGTAACAGAATGCGGGAAGCAAGGTTAAATTTTTTTAAATGTAAAATACCAATCAAGACAACAATTGAAAATACTATTCCCGCAATTCCAATCGCTGCAAGATGATAGGTCGTTGTTGATGTTTGTGAATCTACCGTCCCCAAGCTATTTCTCAAATTAACGTAAATATTCGTTGCATTTTGGTAACCTGCACCAAAGATAGGATAGTTAGAAAAAATTTTCAAATTTATGAGCGGGCTATTCTGTCTACTCACAACATTTACACTCTGACCTGAAATCTTATCTATTGCACCTTGTATTCCTCCCAACCATTTTGCACTTAAGTATTCATTCTGACTTAATCCCAAAAAGCAGATTCCTGTTCCAAGACACACAATCATGCCCTGTTTTATCTTTCCCATTTCTCCTGAATTCCTCAAAATCAGCAACAGTACAACTATTATCAGAAGTATAATTCCTGCAGAAGACTGTGTCGTAAAAATAGTGAACGTGATCACAATAACCCTCACGATAGAAATCTTACTTTCGTACAGGATGTGAAGAACTAATGCCAGAATTAGATAGGCTGCAAAAAGACCTGGCTCCCAAAAAAGTCCCTGATTTCTTATGCTGTAAATCGTCCGATACGCAAATATATAATTGCCTGTATACGACTCGGTTCCAATAAAGCATTCATGAGAAAATGGTATTTGTATTTTGGCAACATTGACTGCAAGATAAAGCACTAGAGATATTACGCTTATAACCAGCATTACATCTCCGTATATTTTTTGAAACCTATTCCATTCAATCTGTTCCGAAATCGCAAATGCTGTAAAAAATAACACGATGACAGAGACAAGAGAATAAATGGTTTCCGAAGGAAAATTCGCCAGCATCGAAACTGCTGCCGTAAATATACAGAATAGCAAAAATAAACCACTGTGCTTAGGCAATTTCAATCCATTCTGGTGCACATACATCAATAATGATACACATGCAAATGGGAGCATCATATACAATGCCACACTGGAACTCGTTACCATGTGGTAGTGTCCGCTACAATACACCACCATAAAAATTCCGTACAGGCACCACATATTGGACACAATCTCATCCAGTTTTGGCCGAAGGATTTTTTTAGGCATGAAATTTAGCTCCAATCCAATTACTGATTCGGATATCAGGGTCGATACGGAAAGCTTTTCGTATCAAAGCTCCGATATTCCTTTTGGCAAAAAATTCAATTCGCATATTCAGTGGATAGAGAATTATCTTCGATATTTTTCTCTCATACTCCGGGTCTACACATATCTCATCCACATATTTTAATTGCACCGGAACCGAATGCAGCGGCACCTCACAAAAACGTTTTGTCATCACTTTATTCAAGGATGTTCCACCGTGAGTGGAGTTTTCGTCGGCTCCAATGTTTCGAATCAGATTCCCTGAAGGACTTATACCGTACATGCCATTTGCTCGCAAAGAGAGAATCATCTGGAAGTCCCAGGATGTCGGCACTCCGCGTCTTTTGAACGCATTTATTTCCGACTCTATGCTTCGTTTTTGCTGCCTAAACAGTGCTGGAACATCATATGTTTTTTGAGCAATCTTGAGATACTCGGGAGTGTACAAATTGAATTCTGCGTCATAGTACTTCAGAAACTTCTTTGACCAAGAGGCCCATCCACAAGGCAATAGATGTGAGGTAAACATGTAGTCATCTTGATTTGCATTATGATACTCGCCGAGGTAGTTTGTGCCGCAAATCCATAAAACTTTCTCATTTTCACGATAGTGCTCAAGCAATTGCTTGCAGTATGAAAAGAAAGTAATATCCGGCAAACAATCGTCCTCTAAAAATATAGCTTCTGCCTCACGTTCAAATACCCATTTGGCTCCCAAGCCAATGTTTTTATAAACGCCCCTGTTTTCTGCTGCGTAATTTTTAATTACCTCACACGGCCAATCGATTTCAGATTCAACCATGTTACGGCAAGCTGCTGCCATTTCTTTTTCTTGTGCAGTCCTTCCCTGATCCGCAAGTATGTACATTTTCCTCGGCTGTACTTTACGAATAGCTTCTAGCACTCGTTTAGTCGTGTCAGTTCGCTTGAAGCAGAATAGCACGACTGGAATATTAAATTGTTCCATCTTAACCTCTCATTTTTATCATGAATTTAATAGAACCGTTTCAATTGCATTGTACAGTTTTATCTGATTTTCACTTGCGCAATGATTTTTCTCAGCCAGACACCGTGCGTTCTTACACATTTCTGTAAAGTCTTCATCCGACACCAAACGATTTACACAACACTGTAGTTCCTCTTTCGCACTCGCCATTAGAGCTACTCGATTTTGTAAGAGGTACTCGAACAGCTTCATATCCTGTGGTCCATAAAACAAAATTGGTTTTTCCGTTGCCAGATATTCCGGGATTTTGGTGGAAATCGAATATTTGAAAAAGCCCTTCATTTTTTCACTTTGAACTTCTGTATGCACAAGGACATCTGCTTTTTGATATACTTCGTTAATATGTTCATGGGGCACCGCTTCATGGAAAGCAACAGGAAGCATCTTAAAATTGGAATGATATAACTCTATACTGTCTTTTGAGGTAAAAATATCCAGTATACCCTTCCCGTCGGTTTCCTTAATTGCCTCAGCAATTTCTTTTAACGCTTTCCATCGGTCTAGGTGTAATCCACCTGCATAGACAAAATGGGTGATTCCAGTGGGCTTTGAGGCCGGACCCTTGAATTTTGATAAATCAACCGTGTTCATCAGAACCAGCGTTTCTTTCTGGAATTTCTCATGGTAGGCCTCAGCCATACTAGAACTAATCGTTACCACTAGCTTGCACCGCTTTATACACGCCAGCATTTTCTTTTTTAAGCTGGATTTGTACAGTGATAACAGCGGGTTATCTTCCCATTGAATGTGTTCTGCCCAATTGTCCATGAAGTGCATTATAACTGGAATATTCAGCTGCATAGACAGCTGATTCACCAAACGCATTATTGAAACGCTGGCTCCCAACGTATAAATCACCTGCGGGTGAAAATCCCTGATAGCATCAATCGTAGATTTATCCAACTTTACCGAGATGCTATCAAGTGTGCAAACTGCGAATTGACGAAGATAGGACTTGATCTTATTGTTGCTACTCTGCTGTGTGCTCGCGGCTTTTATATTGCTGTTGATTGATTGAGCTACTTTCCCTCTTGAAAATTGAATTATATGGCTAGGAGGAATACAATAGCTCTTAATCCTTTGATTACATTGATCCATTACCACCGGATCCGAATACACTTCAAAAAGGCAATCTGCATCCCATCCGCTCCATATGCTTTGCAGCGTTATTCCAGTCGCATTCTTCTTATACATACTTTGAGCGTTCACGATCAACACTCTAGGACACTTTTCCATAATGTATCTTTCTCCATTAAGCAGTACAAAGTGTACTTTCTTTATCATACAGCCTTTATATTTTGTATGTCATTTTCTCCATTCTCTTTAAACATCAAGGCAATTTTTTAGCTTCACTTCTTCTTATTTTACCCAATAAGCGCTTCTATGTTTTTCGTCCACTTTCGGTAATCAAATAAATCGCACAGTTTTCTCTCCTTTTTTTCTCTAGGCATTACGGACGCAAATTTTGCCATCGTTTCTTCAAGTGTTTCTTCAACAATCATAACATTATTAGATTTTTTAGAATATATCTTGAGATCACTTATATCCGTTGCTATAACATCTACACCCACAGTAACCGCTTCCGCAAACTTCGTCGGGAACCCCGCATTGTTTGTTCTTGTTGAATCACGAATGATCAAAGAGCAATCGGCGCCCTTCAGATATGCAATACTCTGCTCATGAGGCACTCTGCCTAAAAAGGCTACCGATTCTGGCACATCCGCTGCCGTGAATTGAGGATTGCTTTTCAAAAACTGCTCTTTATTAATTCCCACCACAAATAATTTGCAGTTGCCATTTTCTGCAACTTTGGAAAACGCGGTAACAATTTCACCAATTTTGTCTTTTTTCCCCGGCTGACCAGAATAAATGAAATTAACACCCTCTCCAAGGTTCTCTGCCTCCACCGACCACTTTTCTTCGCAGAAATCAACCAACGGGGGAATAACGACAACATTTTTACATGATTTGTAGTAATTCTTCAAATAATTACTGATTGCTATAATTCCATCAAGTTTTTTTTGAACCACAGTCATTCTGTACCATGTATCAAATCCTTTGAGTATTTTAAAGGGCAAAGACGCACCATTTGTATTGTACCACTCTGTACAATCCGAATAAATCTTTATTTTATTTGCCCTGCAAAATTTTCTAAGCCGATCAAATGCAACAGCCTGATAATTATAGCAAATAACACCGTCAAATGGTCCACACACTTTCATCAGCTTTTCAGCCGGCTTGGGATCTGTTAAATATTTCACCCAGTCCGAATTTCCCTGGGGATACGGCACTGAATATGTGATAAACCCCTGCACTTCTGACTTGGTCTTTAATACGTCAGTCTCTCTGTTATCTTTCGAAACTCCCATGAAAACCACTTCATTACCGCTGTCTCGCAATCCTTTTGCAATGGCCAAAACACGGTGTGCGGCTGCATTCTTATCTGGAAGTTCAAATCCGCCGATATATAGAATTTTCTTCATTACATTCTCTCACTTCTGTTAATCTTTTCTGAATAATTACGCTGTCAGGCGGGTACTCTCCTTTGATGACTGTCCCCCCCGATGACAGAATTATCCCCGATTGTTGTTCCACGGAGGATCAGCGTATTGGCACCAATCCAGACATTATTGCCGATGACAACTGGCGCGGTCTTGAACCTCATTGCAGCCACACCGCCTTCTGCACGGTAATCATGGTCCTGATCGTAGATCAGAACATTGGGACCCAACATCACATTGTCGCCGATTTTAATATGATCGTAGGCAGTAACAACGCACCCATTGCTCATTCCAAAATTCTTTCCAATTTCCAATTTTCCACCTTTGCGAACTCGGATCTTTGCACCATTATGCATTTTCAACTTTTTCGCAATGCGCAACTCGGATTTTCCATCTACGGTGACTTCGGTCATCGGCGACATAATTTCCGGAAAGGCTGCATGAAACCGTCCACCATTCTCAATCTTCAGAATAGCATACTTGATTCCCCCAAACGGAACACAAAACAGCGCCTTAATGTATTTTATTCATCTTTCCCCTCCAACGCCTGAATCTCTTCTAAATACGCCTTCACCACGATTTTCCGGTCGAATTCCCGTTCCATTTTTGCACGACCGGCCAGCCCCATGGCTTTCCGCTGCTCTGGCGTCATCTGCATAAACCGTTCCAGCGCATGGACTAGAGCTTCCTCATCCTGAATGGGAATCAGGAATCCGGTCACTCCATCTTCCACCGTTTCCCGACAGCCTGCACGGTCTGTGGCGATGATAGGCCGGGCGCTGGCCGCCCCCTCCAGAAGCACGTTGCTCATTCCCTCCGGATAGTAGGACGGATGTACGATGCAGCTTGCCTGTTTCAGGAACGGGATCATATCCTTCTGCTGGCCATGATAGACCACATCTCCAGCTTCCTGTGCCTGCTTCAGGATCTCTTCGTAGGCAGGGTCGTCACAGCCTCCACAGATATGGAACACCGTGTTGGGGTACTCCGCATGGATACGTTTGGCAGCAGCGAGATACAGGTCGATTCCCTTTTCCTTCAAAATTCGGGATGTAAACTGGAAGTGTACTGTCTCACCTTCCGGATATGGGAACGCTGGATGGCTCTCCAAATCTACACCGGACCCCGGCAACAACCGGATCTTCGCATGCTTCGGCATCATCTTGTGTGCTTCAAAGAAGCGCTGGTTTTCGCTGTTCTGGAAAAAAATGCAGCTTGCACCGGCCACGCCCATCTTGTAAAGCCGGGTCGTCAGTGCCTGCAAAGGGCCGGGATTTTCCACCGGAGTACCGAGGCCGGTAATGTTGGGGATGTACTTGATTTTTAACATCTGACAGGCCAGCCCTGCATAAACATTCGGTTTGATATTGTTTCCCAGCATCACATCCGGTTTGTGCCTTTTTAACGTCTGATGGTATTTTCGGAAGAGGACAATATCCTTAAATGGGTTCTTTCCTTGTCGAGCGGTCTCGATATCGATAACACCGCACCCCATCTGCTCGAGCTCATCCTTAAACTGGAGTACCTGACACATTACAGACACCTCGTGTCCTTCTGCAATCAAGCCTTTCAAAATTTCCCGGCGCAGATTATAGATAAAAGTAGTATCGTTTGCAGCTAAAATAATTCGCATCTTTCACTCACACCATTTGTAGTTTTTCCGTTTCACAATTTGTATCATTTACCGACACCAGCCTGCTCTCCCGTAGAAGCACAATGCTTTCCTTCCGGAACTCCGGGTCGATTTTTCCGTCTACAACGCCCTTGCGGCCCAGCACGACCTGAATGCTTTTCCAAATGACTTTCAGGTCAAATTTCAAGCTAACATTCTGGACATACTCGCGGTCGTAGTAAACCTTATCGTATACCTCCACCGTATCCCGACCATTGATCTGTGCCCAACCAGTAATGCCCGGCGTTACCTGATACACCCCGTACCAGCGGCGCAGAAAACGAATCTCACGTTCCGTATATACCAGTGGACGAGGACCAATCAGGCTCATTTCACCACGAACCACGTTTGCCAGTTGCGGCAACTCATCAATGCTGGTGTCTCGTAGAAAACGTCCCAGTCGGGAAATGTACGTCTCTGGACTTTCCAGATCACCAGTTGCCACATTCTTCGGCGCAGAACTCTTCATCGTCCGGAACTTGATGATATTAAAGCAATGTGCGCCTCTGCCTACCCGCTTTTGTAAAAAGAAAATTGGTTCGTCCGGTGCGCTGATCTTCTGTGCAACGCTCACCACCAAAAACAAAGGGGAAAGTACAATCAGCGCCAGCGCCGCCAGAATGCGGTCAATTACAGATCTCACCGCAAGGTATTTCTTCTGTTTCCGAGTCAGATGGACATAGAACTGTCCAAAATCAACGTGGTAATTCAATTCTTCCATGTTTTCCTCACACTATCATCCTGCTTTTGCAGGTTCTACATTTTCTTTTAAATTGAGACATGATTTTTGAGATTTCGGATTTCTGGTTTCCCAGCTCATCCCGATCTCATCCAGCTTTGCAATCCGTTCCTCTGTCAGGACAGCGCAGCTTTTTTCAGGATTATGGCGGGTATACCGCTGCCGTTTGACCCAATTGCCAAGGTTGTATCCGTTCGGCGACACATATTCTGCCGGGATATTCAGGTCGCCGTGGGCATCAAAGTAGCGCTTCGCTTCCTGATACCCTTCGTTCCACTGGCGGTCATTGCGGTTGCCCCAGTACATTCCGATACGGTTCAGCCGCTCGACCTGTTCGCCCGTCAGTTTTCCTTTCGGGTATGCCCATTGCTGGCTTGCGACCCACTGTCCCAGTCGTTCACCAGCCGCTGTCACATAGGAGCGCGGAATATTCAGGTTGCCGTTTTCCTCATAGTAGGCGGCAGCCAGCGCATAAGCCTTTTCCCACTTGGCATCGAAAATGTTCCACACCATGCTGATCTCATCAAGCTGTGCGATGCGTTCTTCCTTCAAACGGCCATTGAGCTTCTGCTGCCGGGTCTTGATGATCCACTGTCCCAGTGGGTAGCCGTCCGGGTCTACATATTTTCCGGGCACCATCAGGTTCCCGTAGGTATCGTGGTATTTCTTGGCAACCTCAAATCCGTGCTGCCATGCAATTTCCTTCCGGTTGCCCCAGACCATCCCGATGCTGTCCAGCCGCGCAATCTGCTGCTCGGTCAGATTTCCTTGGATTTGTCCCTCGCGCACACGGCGCTGGGTCACCAGCCACACCCCAAGGCTCAGACCATCGGGCGTGGTATACAGTTTCGGGACGTTCAGGTTGCCGTGTTCCGCATAGTAGATGCTCGCCTCAGAGAAGTAGTGCTCCCAGCCGGAAGAAAGGCTCGCCTGCAGCTGTTCGAACAGTACCCGGCAATCGTGTACCTGTTCGATGACCTCAAACCGCTCGGTCACGATCTTATCGCTCTCGCCGTTGGCATACAGACGATGGACTGCTTCCTGCACCTCGCTTTGCAGACCAGATATGCTGGTCAGGCCTTCAAAGTTGTTGACAACATCTAGGATAAGTGGTGTCGTATTATCACCAGCAGTCAGGGCGCGACCAATCTGCTGCTTGTAAATGATGGGCGAAACCGTAGGTCGGAACAGGATGACCCCGGAAATGCCTTCCACATGGACGCCCTCGTTGAGCATATCGATGCAGAACAGCAGCTTCAGCCGGTTGGTCGTATCCGTCTTGAAGTCCGCAAACGCCTTGTCGGTATTCGGATCATCCGAGTAGGCTTCGTACACCACCACGTCCGGGTTGACCCCGGCGAACCACTCCGACACATGGGACGCCATCTCGTCCATGTGCTCCTTGTTGGCGCAGAACACGATGTACTTGCCAGCCTTATTCGTGATATGATGTGCAAAGACCCTATCCAGACCATCCGCTTGTTCCAAAGCGCGGCGCAGGGCGTCCAGATATTTCTGATTCACATCCTGAATGCCCGGTGCCCGCAAGTTGTCCACCCGTGCCTGATACTTTGCGAGGGCTTTCTGGTACTGATAAACTGTGGTCACATATTTCGGGGCAGGCAAAATACCCCTGACGACTGCTTCGCCAAGGGTCATGTCACTCGCAACACGGCTATCGAAAAGCTCTTCGGCCATATCGCGGTTATTATCCAGATATCGGATGTTTGTTGCCGTCAGCCCCAGAAGCTTTGCATCCGGGCATAACTTTAATAAAGCCACCGTGCTTTCGCCCCAACATTCAGCACCGGCACGGTGGAATTCATCGAGTATAATATAGGCAGGCTTCTGCGCTGCTATTTTGTCCAGCTGCGCCTGCGTGCAGCACATCAGTTTGGCATAGGTATAAAAGTGAACGTTTGCCAGCGGAAAATCCGGGTCGTTCCTTTTCAGGCTCTCCAGCTGGGTCTTAAAGATATATTCACTGGGAGAAAGCCAGATTACGACCTTCTCTGGGTTGTCCTCGATCAGCTTGAACGCAATGTAGCTCTTTCCGGTGCCGGTGGGATGAACAATGGCAGCCTTGCCATACTGGTCCATCATCCGGACTGCCGCATGATATGCTTTCTCGTTGTGCTCAAACAGGCGCAATGCCACCTTGTTCACCCCTTCCCGCATAAAGGGGTATCCTCCACAGTGATAATGGAGGAACAACATAGAAATCGTGCGCTATTACGTTATATTTAGTACATCCCCGTCCCTCATGGACACCTGATGGGAGAAAATCCGGTTCATCTCCCGGCGCTTTCGGGTCAGGTCAGAGTGCACATAGCGCTGCAAGGTGATGTTGGCGTTAGCGTGTCCTAACAATTCGCTGAGGGTCTTTACATCGCACCCCGCCTGCAGACAGGTCGTTGCAAAGGTATGGCGCAGCGCGTGCGGACGTACCTGCCGGACAGTTGCCCGTTTCAGATATGCTTTGATGCTTTTTCGGTAGCAGCGGGGCTCGGTGGGCTTGGACTCGTTGCCGGACAGAAACCATGCAGCATTGCTGACACATCCGCGCAGCTTTTTCAGCATAATAAGCAGCTGCTTTGGGATTGGAATTTCCCGGCGGGAGGTGCGGGTTTTAGGCGTTTGGATGACCACCTTTGTATGCCCATTTTCACAGGAAATTCGGCAGACCGTCCGGTTGATTTTCAGCGTTCCGAGTTTCAGGTCGAAATCGCCCCACTGTAAGCCGCAGATCTCGCCAATACGCAGTCCCAATTCCAGCCCTAGTAATAAGCCGATTTTGCGGGGCGTAGGGTTCTCCTGTACATACTGATAAAGCCGCTGCTGCTCCGCCGGGGAGAGGGGTACAGAAATTTTGTCGATGGCTTTTGGCAGCGCTACTTCTAGCTCCATCGGACGGATCAGGCGCAAGTGCGCGGCATATTTGCAGATACGGCGCAGCATCGAGAGGCATTCCCGGGCAGAGGAGCTCCCCAGCGGCTTGTGTGCGGCATCTATCGGCGCAATAATCTGCTGCATAGCCCGTTCCAGAAAGCTTTCCTCAAGGGATGCAACTGGCACTTTACTCAAAACTGGAAGAAGATATTTGTGCAGCGTGTACGAGTAATGCGCATAGGTGGATTCTTTTACGGCATTCCGCTGGGAACGCAGCCATACCTCAGCCAATGCGTCAAAGGTCAGGTCAGTTCTTTTCAGGTTGTAGAACCCTGCCTCCGCTTTTTTCTGAATCAGCACCCGTTTGACCTCTGCGTAGACTGTGCCATAGACGTAGCCCCACTGGATTTTCCTCTCCGGTGTGCGCGCTTTGATATAGCGGCCTTCCCACCGACCATCTTTGCGTTTGCGTATATTTTCTCCCCGTCGTGCCATTTCTGTTTCCTCCTGCGTCTTGGACACCCTTCTGACCACTTATTCTGTCCACCTTCGTTTTTTGCTGGATTTTTCATGCAGAACTGGGCAATGTGCAAAAAACTTTCAGCTTCTGCGAGGTTTTTTCTAAGGTCAGGTGGGATGCATTTGTAAGGATTTCTATTGATTCCCAGATATAACCATGATAAAATAAGAGAAGAATTCAAACAACGATGTCGAAAGATTGGTATCCTCCATTATCACTATGGAGGATACTTTTTTTGTTAAATACATTCTTTGCAATTACGCGGCTGCACATTCTCTGTATCATAAAATACTTTTGCATCATACGCAGATGCGTATGCGTAGCTGCACGGATTTCTGTAACATCATAGTGAGGTGAACTTCATCACGACTGTAAAAGATGCCGTTGCCAAATGCTTTGAACATCTCTACGACCAGCAGGAGATATTCCCCAACAAGTTGGCAACCCACGCCGGCGCATATTCCAAAATCGATTTATTGCTTAACTCATAGATATATTTTTATTCTACAAAATGCACCTCTTGCGAACACAAAAAACGCGTGTTATACTGAAACCATCAAAAAACATTGGAGGTGTCCCCTATGCCCCGTCCCAAAGGAAGCAAGAACAAGCCCAAGACCGTAAAAGCAACCGTTGACTTTGCATCTCAGATTGCTGAAAAGCAGTCCGCAAAGGAAGCCGCTGCCGCTGAAATCGAATCCATCACCGCGAATATCGATGCGCTGAAAGCTGACCTGAAAGCCAAGAAGGCAGAGCTGAAATCTATCGACAAGGAAATCGCCAGAATCGAAGCCAAAAAGGTCAAGGCGGAAACCAAAGCAGCGGAATCCGCAAAGAAAGCCGAAGCAGAGGATGTGCTGAAAAAGCTGCTGGCAAGCGGCGTGAGCGCAGACGATATCCTCGCAAAGTTGAAGTGATTTAAAAAATTCTAACGCAGTAGTTGACGGAAGCATCTACGTCGCAAGCAGTGCAACTTGGTACCAACTTGCGATTTTTGAATCGGATTTTTCAAAATCCAAATTCAAAATGCTTGTTGGGCTGTGCCCAAACCCCTTGTGTTCTGCATCCGGTGGATGCAGGCTGCGCATTTTTGCAAAATGCTTTTTTGATCTGAGTGCCGATGCCTGTGGTATCGGCACTTTTTGCACAGATGAATTCCCGGAAGCAGAAAATAGTGCTATGCAGCACATCCGGAATTGTGCTATACTTGATTTACATAAACCTGTTTGCCCTAAAAAGTTGGAGGTGTTCATGGCTACACGAACCATTTGTTTTCCCATATCCGGCTACCCCTATTGCAAAGAACAGCCGGTGACATTCACATGGATAAAAGGTAGCAAGCGGCAGAATATCCGTGCCGTCCATGATGCCGTCCATACAACAGACCCGGATGTTTCCATTCTGGAAGTCAGCTCTGCATCCGTTCAGCCGGAGGGTGAGGCTGTTTCTTCTCTGCGGCTTCTGCTGCGTCTGGATTCTGTTGCGCAGGATGTGCCCATCAGCACGGTTTTTGAAGCTGCCAAGGTATTTGAACATGGTGGGCCATTCGCTGACCTTCTGACCTGTGCGCCATCCAAAGTCCATAAGGACACTCGGCTGCGAACCAATGGAAAGTTGCTGCGCTACTCTTTGGAAGGAAGTGAGTATCCGATAGAGCCGCACCCGGATTCATTTTTTGAGTGGCTCTACTGCCGTGCGTTGAAGCAGCTCCCGGAAAAGGCTGCGCAGCTAAGCAGATATAATGCCTTTTCTGATATTGCTGCCGCAGCGGATTCTAAAAAGTATTATGGCGATTCCTCGCGGGCGGCTGCAATCTATGTAGGACTTGCAGCGGCAGGAAAACTTCCGTGCATCGATTTCTATGAATCATTCATTGCGGAAGTTTACACGGAGCCAAAGCCTTTGCCCAAGTCTGGAAAATCTGAGACTGCTTCAAAAAAGACACCCGAGGTTTCTGCACCAGCAAAGGAGATTCCGGCAGACGAATCGTCGCAGTCCGATAATGCAAATATTCCGGACGGTGCGCAGATGGAACAGATCCTTGAGCTGCCCAAAGCGACCTGTCTGCTCCTTTCTTTGGCAAAAAATGCTGGTCTTTCTGCAAATAATTCCAGTGAGCTGGCGTATAAGGGAAAGGAATTTTTTCTTGACGCTTATCAGAAAGCGCTAAAAAACAAAACGCTCCAAACCAATGTTCATAAGAACAAGTTCACATTTCCGATGGAGGAGCATGACAGCGGATTTCATGCGGTCGGAGTACTGACCCGTTCGCCTGCTTGGGAATACGGATGGAAGTTCAACTATCTGGCCGAGAATACATCCGGCGCAGAAAAGCCCGAAGTCAAAGCAAAAATCCAGAAGCCTTTGACCGCATTGGAGCATCTGGAACGCTGTGGGTATAAAATCGTTCAGCAGGTCGTGCCGGAAAAACTCCCACCGATTGCTGTTCAGCGGATGGCATGGAAAACAGGCGAGGCTCTTTGCGACCCGGTGGTGGTGGATTTCTTGCAGTTTATCCGAACACATATGCAGAGCGACGGCTCTTTTTCGTTCCGTATCCCAAAGGGTGCGTCCAAAAAATCGTTTGCCACACTTTCAGAGATTGCTCAGACGTGGGACAAAATGGGGCTTTTTGCGGCCATTGTGATTTATCCGCAGAATATCGTCTATGAACTTGCACAAAATGAAACCGTCCGGCATTTTTTGAGCGGAAAGTGGCTGGAGCTTTTTGTAGAACATCAGGTTCAGCAGATCCTGAACCGCTATCAGGAGGAGCAGGGCGCAGACGTTTCGGTTTGCTCCAATGTGGTTCTTTCAGAAACAGCATCCGTAGGGAGCACGCATGAACTGGATGTCGTGTTCTCCATCAATGGAAAATTTTTCTGGGTAGAAGCCAAATCATCCAGTCGAAGCATTGATTATGGAAAATATGCTTCTCTGTGCGAAAAGCTGAACGTGACACCAGAAAGCTTGCTTTTGGTCAACAGCGATTTGTCCGTGGAAGAGTGCGAAGGTGTTTCTTATTTCTGGAATTACCGTGTTGCAAATTGTGCAACGATCACGCAGGAACTGGAAAGCATGATTGCTAAACAAATTGAAAGCACCGGAAATGCTGTTCCGAGTACAGACTGAGCAATAAGCAAAAATGATATGTACCCCCAATACTGGACACCCAGTATTGGGGGTACATATCAAAACCGAAAAGCAGAAGCTGCCGCACAAAAATACGGTGCGGCAGCTTCTGCTTTTTATTTGCTGTGTCCCCTGCGTGTGCCGACAGTTCCGTTCCGCCTTATTCCTCCTCTGCGAAAGGGCGTTTTTGCCCGCCGCATTTGTGGCCCGGCTTTCCCGGGAATGGCCGTTCGTTTTGCCGAAAAGTCGTACTCTGCCCGGGAAAAAGCACCGGAAGACTGCTTCGGCCATTTATTCCGCCGTTTCTTACCGATTTTACAATGTTTTTTGCAAAAAAGGCTTTACAAATGAATTTCAAAAACATATTATATAATTATAGGTTCAACTTCTTTACGCAAATAGTTTCGTACCGGTTCGTATGGGGCAGCCGGGTCTGTGCTTTTTGCACTGCTTCTGCCTTACGATAGATCATTGGAGCCCGCCGGTGCAGCCCCGCTGCACCAGATCAAATACAGAAGGAAGGTTATGCATCATGCCTGAAAAGAAAGTTTCTACTCCTGCAGCCGATGCTCCGGCTGCCGAGGGTAAGACCCGCAAATCCGCCAAGGCTCCCACCCGCCGCGGCCGCCCGCCGCTGGCACCCGAGCTGTATGTAGAGATGGGCGGTGAGCAGTACAACATCACCGACATCATTGACCGCGCCAAGGCAGACTACCGCACCACCCACAAGGTCGGCGTACAGTCCTGCAAGGTGTACGTCAAGCCCGAGGAAGGCGCAGCTTACTACGTCATCAACAAATTCTCCGGCAAACTGGATCTGTAATTTTTCACAGGGTCACAGGCAGCACCGCACTGCTGCCGCGCCCGCCATTCCCGCATAAGGCTCCATCAACAAAAAAAGACACCGCGCAGCTGTGCGGTGTCTTTTTTGCATAGGCAGCGGCTCAGAACCCCAGCATCCGCCAAAGGGTCTTACGCTCTTCGGCCGGGTCCGGGTCTGGGATCTCGAATACATAACGCTCGGTGGCGTTGATAACGGTGGTGTTGCCGCGGGTGCATACCCGGGGCAGCTTTGCATCGTAATTCAGGTGTACGTGCCCGTGGATGAACCATTTAGGCTGGTACTCGTCCAAAATCTCGTTGAAGCACTCAAAGCCCCTGTGGGCACAGTCGTCCCCATCGTTCAGTCCCTTGGCCGGGGCGTGGGTCAGCAGCAGGTCGATGCCGCCCCTTTTGTGCGCCTGATGCTTCAGCTTGTGCACACGGCGGCGCATGGCTTTCTCGGTGTACTGGTAGGTATCCTCTTTATTATAGCGCTGACAGCCCCCCAGCCCCATGATGCGCAACCCCTTCCATGTGTACACCTGATCGTCCACGCAGATGCAGCCGCCGGGTTCACCCTGAGTCTGGTAGCTGCCGTCGTGGTTGCCGTGCACATACAGGATGGGCGCAGCGGTAAAGTTTGTGAGATATTCCAGATACTTTTTGGGCAGATCCCCGCAGGAGAGGATCAGGTCGATGCCTTCCAGCCGGGCGCGGGTGTCATAGTCCCACAGCGCCTTGGACGGGACATCTGAAATGGCAAGAATCTTCACGTTCGTATGCTCCATTCTGTTTCCGGTCAGGCCGGCTCATTTCTCCAGACCCTTTACGTTGTCCAGTCCGTTGATCGCCAGCACGGTACGAGTCTTGACGTCCAATTCATCGTAATGGGGCAGCTTGCCGTGTACACAGGCATCCAGCCAATCCATCTCCATCAGCTCTTTGGGGCTGTAAACTCTATTCTCCGGGGAGTGCAGGTTGTCCTCGTTATCATACAGCTTTTCCGGGAAGATGTGCACATTATCCGAGCCCTGCAGCGTTTCCAGCAGATCCAGCAGCTGCCGCGTACCGCTGGGCAGCGCTTCCTGATACTCCAGATCCTCTGCGCCGCTGCGCAGACCCCACCAGTAGTTCACTGCGCGGGTGGTGGCTGCGTTGTCCCAGCTGCCGTCAAAAATGGAGCGCACGATCTGCACATAAAAGGTATCCCACCGCCAGATCGGCAGACCCAGCGGCTGTAAGCTGCCGTCCGGCAGTTTGCGGCACAGGCCGTAGTCCCGGTTGGTGTCGGCAGGCTCCCGACTGTCCCGGGCGTAAACCATGTCGATCTCCGGGCAGTCGGCAAAATCCAGCGGATGGGCAGTATCGGGCTGGCAGGCCCAGCGCAGCCAGATACGGCCTGCCGGGCGCACGCTCTTCAACCCCTGCGCAAAGGCGTTGATCGCAGCGGGCACGCCGTACACGGGGTTTGCCGCCACATAGCCGATGTGCCCGGTCTTGGTCATGATACCGGCCAGCATGCCCAGCAGATAGGTCACCTCATAGGTGCGGGGGTAGTAAGTGCGCACCAGCGGGTGCGGCGCGTTCAGCGAGCAGTTCAGGATGCGGGTCTTGGGGTGCTGCGCCGCCACCTTCAGGCAGGCGTTGTACATCCGCACGCTGGTGGCGAACACCACGTCCGCATTGTTGTGGGCTACCTCCTCTAATATCTGCTCCGCGTCCACCTCCGGGTTCACATCCTCGTAGCAGCTGATATACACCTTGTCCGGGAAGACCTTGGCCAGCGCATCGCGCCCCTCGTCATGCGCACGCACCCATGCGCTGATCTTGGCGTTGTACTCGTGGAGGAACACCACCCGCAGCTCGCTGGGCTGCTTGCTGGGGCTGAAGATATTCAGCTTGGACAGCAGCGGCTCTGCGGGGCTCTTGGGCGGTTCCAGCGAAAGCTCCACGCCATGGGGCTCGGTGAGCACCTTCACCTCGTTCCACAGCTTTTCCAGGTTCTGCCGCACCTGCGCCGGGGTGGCGTCGTAGGTGTCGGAGTAGCGGTACACCGACAGGTACACCAGCAGCGCATCACCGGTGGTCAGCCCCAGGGATCTGCCGCCCAAGGCTTCGAACTGCTGGTGGAACATGGTGTAGAAGGCGGCAAAGTTCAGCCGGTCATCCTCCGACCATGCCTCGCCGCTGGCCTTGCACACCAGCGTCTGCAGCTTGCTGTAGCCGCCCAGCTTGGAGAAATGCACATAGTTCACTTTGGACAACTTATAGAAATCCAGAAACTCGTAGTAGATCTTATTTTCCAGATCCTCGGTGCGGGCGGGGATGAGCCGGGTGACCGTGCCCGGGATCTTGACGGCGCCGTAATACTTGAGCACCGAGACCCGCTTGTTGCCCTCCTGCACATAGAACCGGTTCATGTACTCAAAGGCGATGATGGGGGTATGGATGCCCTCTTCCAAGTGCGCGTCGCACAGGTTCGACCACTTGGCAGCAAACTCGGTATCCGGCTCCAGCAAGGGCATAAAGTCATACGAAAAAGCGGTGTGCCGTCCGCTGGTCTTGGTGCCCACAAGGCTGTCCGACGGGATCTCCACCAGACCCAGCGGCTCCTGCGCCACGATATCCACGCCCTTGAGCACATCGTCCAGAACAGCCAGATAGGGCGACTGGCCGCGGGCTATGCGGGCACGATAGGCGCGCTGCCCTGCGCGCAGTGCACTTTTATAATCTTCCAGCATAAGAACTCCTTTTTTCTGTAAGCGAAGCGCGGTGCCGCAGTCCCCCTGCCGCACCGGAACACCTCCAGTATACCACAAAAACAGAAATAAGGCAGTATTTTAGGGCTAAAACGGTTGATTTTCCCGGTGGTTTCAGGTACGATAAGAATGATATTCAAAACCGACAGGAGTTTACGATCATGCAGACCATTTCTCTGCCCGTGCTCGAGGCGGGCGAATACGCCGGCGGCATCTGGTATTACGAGCCCCACACCTACCAAAGCTACCGTTACGTTCTGGGGCGGGTGGGCAAGCACCCGCTGGTGTGCATCGGCATCAATCCCAGTACCGCCCAGCCCGGTGCGCTGGACCCCACCTTAAAAAGTGTGGAGCGGCTGGCCGCCGCCAACGGCTTTGACAGCTGGATCATGTTCAACGTCTACCCCCAGCGCGCCACCGACCCCAACGATATGGACAAGACCCCCGACCGCGCCCTGTGCGATGAAAACCTGCGTTGGCTGCAGGCCGTTCTGGCCCAGACCGAGCCCACCATGTGGGCGGCATGGGGCACCCTGATCGAAAAGCGTGACTACCTGCCCGGTCTGATGCGGGAGATGGTAGCTCTGACGCGGGAGCGGGAGATCCCGTGGGTCACCTTTGGCAAGCGCAGCAAAAAGGGACACCCGCACCACCCGCTGTATCTGCGCAAGGATTCCACTCCGGAGCCCTTTGATGTGGAAAACTATCTGGACACCTGTTTCTGATGTCCGTCCCGACAGGAGGAGAGCTGCTTTGACCGCAGAACAGTATAAGCCCATCTATCACTGGTTCAGCGCCCATCCGGCCGTAAAGCGGCTGGTCGTTTTTCTGGACCGGTGGCTGCCGCTGGTGCCCTTTGTGTGCTATCCGGTGCTGCTGTGCCTGCTGAACATCCGGCTCTCGCGGCTGTTCCTCACCCAGAAGCAGGCCGCGCTGGACTTTATGGTGCTCATCGCCCGCTCCGTCTTTGTACCGGGGCTGGTGTTCTGGGGCGGCACGCTGCTGCGCAGTCGGCTGCACTTCCCCCGCCCCTACGAGCAGCCCGGCTTTACCCCGCTGGTAGCAAAGGAGAGCCGTGGACACTCCATGCCCTCCCGCCACGCGCTGAGCGCCGCCGTGCTGGCGGCGGTGTGGCTGTATTTCTACCCCGCTGCAGGCTGCGTGATGGTGGGCATCGCCCTGCTCATCTGCTGTCTGCGGGTGCTCACCGGGGTGCATCATGTGCGGGACGTGGTGTGCGGCTTTGCACTGGGCTTTGCGCTGGGCTGTGCCGGAATGTGGCTGCTGTAAGGCCATTCCTACACGCTGGAACGGTCATTTTTGCCCGCAGCGCAAAAAAGTTGAAACTTTTTTCAGATTTTCCTTGACAGAATGCGATGGGTATGGTATTATTTCTCTCGCAGCCTGTGCCGACACAGAACTGCCGCCATAATGGAACCCATTGGGATAACAACGTGCGCCCGTAGCTCAGGTGGATAGAGCAACTGCCTTCTAAGCAGTGGGCCGGGGGTTCGAGTCCCTTCGGGCGCATCTATGTGGTGCCCATAGCGTAGTCGGTTAACGCGCCAGATTGTGGATCTGGAGACCGTGGGTTCGAGTCCCACTGGGCACCCCACCAAAAAGTCCGCTGTTCAAAACAGCGGACTTTTTCTTTTGGCAGGATAATACAAAAGTACGGCACCCCGGCAAAGCAGCTGCTTTGCCGGGGTGCCTTTTCTCTTACTTATTCATCTCCTGTATAATCTTTGCGATCTGGGCGGGGGTATAGCCCTCCTGCCGCAGGGCGGAGGTGATGGCCACATTGCTCTTGCCCTGACTGCGCAGCAGCGCTGCCGTGTAGGGCACCCCGGCGCTGACGGCACTGCGGCTGCCACCGGAAGCAGAGCGGCTGCCGCCGGAAGCAGAACCGCTGCTGCCGGTGGCCTTTCCGCTGCCGGACCTTGTGCCCGCAGCCGCTGCCTTGCTGGCGGCCTGTGCTGCCTTCTGCTGGGCGTTAGCCTGCTTCAGTGCCCACTCACCCTTGGCAATGTTCAGCTTCTGGGTGGTCACATTGTTGTTGAAGGCCTGCTGCTTCAGCGCGTCCTGATAGGCGCGCTCGCTGGCGGTGTTATCGTACTGCTGCTGGGTCAGTGCGTCCTGCCGCTGCTTCTCCTGCATCTGCTGGCTCCACTGGGTGTCGGCGCGCTCGGCCTCGTAGGCGCGGTTGCCGGCGTAGATGTTGTACCCGGTGTTCATCAGGCTGCCCGCCAACGTGCCCAGACCGGTGGTGCCGGTAATGGCCAGCTGCACCACGTCCCCGATGACGCCCAGCACCGTCATGATGTTATTGAAGGTCTGCTGGCGCTGGCTGATTTCCGCCTGCTCCTGCGCGGTGTAGTAGCCGTGCAGGGTGTCCAGCCGGTTCAGGTGCTCCTGATACTGACCGTAGTCCTTGGCATAGGCGTCGTTGTACGCCTCGCCTTTCTGCTGCAATTGGGTGTAGTAGTCCTGCAGCTGACGGTCGTACAGGGTCTGAGCATTCTGCTCCTGTCCGTTCAGCTGGTCCAGCCGGTTCACCAGTTCTTCGCCGCCGCTCTGGTAGGTATCCAGCGCCAGATTGTACAGGGTGGGGATGGCGCTGGCCAGCCCTCCGATCTGCTGCTGATAGGCCTGCTGCGCCGCACTGGTGGCATAGCTGGAGCCGTAACCGCCGGTCAGAGCAGCGGCCTGCGCCGCCGCGTCCGCGCTGGCGTTGTGGGCGTTCTGGGTATACAGCTGTTCGTACTGGCGGTAAAGCGGGTCGCGGGTGTAGCTGTACTGAAAATTCTCCCGCTCCAGCAGCTGCCCCAGCAGGCTGTTGATCTTATCCTGATAGCTGCTCTGATAGTCTGCAGGGCGGTTCTGCTGCCACTGCTTCAGGGCGTCGGCCGCATCGGTCACCTGCTGACCGGGGCGGTAGCTGGCGTTTGCCATGGCCTTTTCCACATCGGCGCGGCTGTTCAGCCCCTCGGCGCTGTAAGTGGACTGCGCAGCGGGCTGTGCCTGCGTTTGCACCTCCGGCTGCAGCAGTTCCTCCTTCTTTTTGGATGCCATATAATTCTCCTTTCGTTCTTATAATCCCTGCAGCTTGCTGCGCAGGGTGTCGGACATATTTTCCGTATCCAGATTGGTCAGTACATACTGCAGCTGCTCCTGCATCTGGTACAGATAGCTGCGCAGTGCCCGGGCATCCTCCGGGTCCATGTTATCGCTGAACTTGGGCAGGCCCAGCTTGCTCAAGCCGTTCATGCTTGCCATGAGGCATCCTCCTCCCATAATTTTCCCTTTGCCGGGGCGATGGTGCGCACAAGTCCGCGCAGGGTGATCTGCCCTTTGCCGCGCAGCCGCAGCCGCAGCGACCCGCACCGCCGGGGTACAAAGGGCAGGTCACAGCTGCGACGGCTGCCTTGGGCGGCAAGGGAAGCCACCGTCTCCCACGCGCCGCCGTCATAGCTCACCGCCACTTCTACTGTGCTGGTGCACTCGGCGTCCAGCCGCAAGGTCAGTCGGGAGAGATACCGCTGCTCGGTGCTGTCCAGCCCCACATCGCCGGTGACCAGCTCAAAGGGGATGTCCGTTTCCACGCCGTCGGTGGTTTGCCAGTCCGGCTCGCGGGTGGGGTCTGCCGCCCACAGCGCCTGTCCGTCCCACAGATAAAGCTGCCCGCCGGTGCTGGTCATATCGCAGGAGCAGACGTCCTCCTCGCTCCACAGCCCCTTCTCGGTATCATAGACCAGCAGCCGGGCATCCTCCCGGGAGATGTGCAGGTAGTACCGGCCATCCAGCGCGCCGCCCACGGCGCTTTGCACGTTGGAAAGCTTTGCGGCGTCCAGCGCGCCGGACACCTTGGTGGGCAGACTGCCGTCCCACGCCATAACACCGTCCGGCGAGAGATAATACAACGTCTCGTTCAGCACGCACAGGCTGCGGGCGGCGTTTTTGGCTACGCCCCGGCAGCGCAGGCTGGAAAGCTGAAAATCCGAAGGCTTGGAGCCGTACAGCTTGTGCAGGGTGTTCTCCTTAAAAAACAGTGCATAGCCCATGCAGGAGGCTGCCCCGGTAAAGGCTCCGTCGCTGCCCACGGTGACGGCGTAGCTGTCTGCGGCGATGCCCCGGTAGCTGAACCAGTTGGTGGGGTCGCCCAGCTTGCAGCCGTAGATAACGTTCTCCCTGCTGTTGCAGCCCCACACCCGGTTGTCACACTCGGTCACAAAATCCAGCTCCGGCACCCGGCGCTCCATGGATACCGTCTGGGCGGCTTCCACGCTGCGGTGCTGTTTGCCGTCCATGCTCTGCCACTGGGCGGCGGCGGCGTTCTGCACCAGTGTACCGTAGAAATACTCGCCCTGCGGGGTGCAGCGCACCAGCAGCCAGTCCTCGCCCACGTCATACACGATTTGGTCTCCATTCAGCTCCGGGCTCTGCCCTGCCGCTTCGGCGGCTGCGCCCTGCACGGTCACGGTGTCCCACTGCCGGAACAGCTTGCCCAGCCCTGCCGCCGTGATGCGGCAGTATTCCAGCGGGATGGCCGCCCAGCTGCCGGAGTTTTTGCTGTACATCTCCAGCGTGCTGTCGTACCGCCACGGATGGTCGGCATCCTCTACCTTTAAAAACAGCTGTCCGTCTGCCGGTTCGGCGGGCTCCTCCCGGCCAAAGGCTTCCACCTGATAAGTCTTGCCTGCGGCATCGCAGGGGGCAAAGGTCACGCTTTTGCCCGCCGCCGTCCACAGTGCTCCCAGTGCAGTCACACTGCCGTCTGCCGTATCAAAGGCCACCTTGTCCGGAAAGATCAGGATCTTTGTACCGATGCCCACCAGCGCCTTGCGGCCATCGGTCACGGCGTCCGGCTTCGTCACCGCCGGGGCGGCGGCATCGTCCGGGGTATAGGTGATATCCCGCCCGCAGACGGTCAGCAGACCGTTCAGGTGGTACATCCCGTTCAGGCCGGTCAGCGCCCGCAGCTTGCGGCGGGGCGTGCGGGTGCTCAGTGCGGGAAAATCCCGGGTGGAAAAGTTCACTCCGGCGCTGTACTCTGCTTCCGAGCAGCCGTAGGTCTCGTTCAGGCCGCCAAAGGCCCGCAGCAGCTGCCGGGTGTTGGCAAGCCGTATTCTGTCTGCCAGTACCATCGCCTCACCTCCTTACCAGCGCCACTGCGCCCGGCTGCGGGGCGGGTAGTTCTGCCGCAGCCAGACCGCCAGTTCTGCGTACAGGGCGTTGTACTGTGCCTGCTCCCCGGCGTAGCGGTCGGTCTCGCCCAAGGCGGCATCCATCTGCGCACACAGCAGGTGCGGGTACAGGGCATCAAAGGGCGGCGGTGCCAGCAGCGTCTGGTCATCCTGTACCGGCTGCTCCCACGGACGGTCTGCGCCCACGGCGTCAAACGCCCCGGCGGCGGCGCGGTCAAACAGCTTTGTGCGCAGCAGGGCGTCCGCCTCCCGCAGCCATTGCAGCCGGGTCTCGGTCTCAATGCGGCAGTTTGGGCGCAGCTGCTCGGCACGCTCCAAAGCCTCTCCTATGGTCATCTCATCACATCCTTTTTATAAAAAGCCCGGCCGGGGGCATTTCTCCCAGCCGGGCAGCGTTGATATTGCAGATTTTACTGCGCCGCGTTCTCCGCGGCGGCAATGCGGGCAGCGGTCAGCTCGTCCTGACGCTGGCTGTGCTCCAGTACCTCGGCCACAGCGGGCGGCACCTCCACTTCCACGCCACGGCGGATCTTGTAGTTCACGCCGTTGACACTGACGAACAGATCGCCCTTGTAGCGGCTGTTGTCCTTGAACAGCCGGATGCGCACATTCTTTTCAGCCATAGGCACCTCCTTAGTTGGCGGCAGCGGTGGCAGAGTAGCTGGACACGCTCTCGATGCGCACCATGTACTGTTCCACCAGACGCTCGGCGGCGCGCATACCCTTCCAGCCCACAGAGGCGCGCTGGTTCAGCGGGTCGTCACCGTAGCCCAGCTGCTTGACGATGTGCTCAAGGCCGCCGCCCTCCAGCTCGGTCACGCCGTAGGCGTGGGCACCCAGCACCAGCGTGCCGAACACCGCAAGACCCGCCGGGCAGGTGTCGTCCTTCCAGATCTTGGCCTCGCTGGTCTCGATAAAGCGGATGTTGCCCAGCTTGCCGATCTCGCCGCGGAACATGGTGTCGGGGTCGGCGTACTTGTGCACCTCCATGAACTCCTTGCAGGTCTTGAGATCGTAGGCCGCATAGGGGTGGATGATGGCAACGTAGCTGTCACCGATGGGGTCGGCGTTCATTGCGCCCAGCTGCGCCGCTGCCTGAAAGAACAGCTTCGGGGTCAGAGTGCAGCTCTTGTCCAGCGCCTTGCGGCTGGTAACGGCGGTCTCGGCACCGTCTGCGCCCAGCTTCGGGGCGTAAATGACATTGGTGCCGCCCGCCAGCACATCGCGGGTGATACTGTCCATGGTGCGGCCGGCCTGACTTGCCAGCACGCGGGTGGCCTGCACCACGTTGTTGTCGATGGCGGTCATCTGCAGCACATCGGTCAGCGGAGTCCAGCCGCCGTACTGGTGCAGGTCGCTGGTGATGCTGGTCACGTTCAGGGCCTGACCGTTGGGGGTAACGCCCTCGGTCAGCGGGGTGCTGGCCTTGGGCAGGCTGTCGTACTTGCGGAACTCGATGGTCTTGCCGCCGTTCTGGGGCACGGGGTAGTAATCCGCAAACTGGTCATGCACAAGGCGCGGCTCTGCCTGATCGATCAGGCGCTTCTCGTAAAAGGTTTTCATCTCCACCGACATGGTGCCGGTGGTGTTGGTCTGCGCGTCCGCAAACAGCTGGATGTTAAAATTCATCATGCTTTTTTCCTTTCTCCTGTCAGGTTAAAGTTCAATTTGTGCACCGTGCAGCACACGGCGCTCCAAGGCTTCCCGCTGGGCGCGGGTCATAGCGGCTACGTCCGGCCGTACCGAAGCCGCAGCACCGGGGCGCAGGCCGTTTTCCAGCGGACGCGCGGCGCGCTGCTGCACCCGCTCCACCACGCCCTGCTCCACGGTCTGTGCCGTGGTACGCATGGCATCCTCGTAGTGGGCAAGGCGGTAGGCGTCCTGCACCCGCATCCCGGGCAGCTGCATCAGACGGCGCATCTCCGGGTTCTTCAGCTCTGCTTTCAGGTCAAAGCTCGGCTGGCTGCGGCGCATGGCGGCTTCCTCTGCCGCCCAGCGGGCGTGCAGGCCGCGCACCGTGTTCTGCACCGGCAGCGGCAGGGAAGGCAGTGCCGGACGCTCCGGCTGTGCGGGCTTTTCCGGCTGCGGCTCCGGCTCTGCCGGGGTCTGCTGCGGTGCTTCCGGCTGCGCGGCGGTAGCTTCCGGCTTCAGGGTGCCCGCAGCCACTGCCTGCCGGGTCTGCTCCGGGCTCAACGCGGGGGCGGCTTCACCTTCCGCAAACAGCTGCAGGTCCATCATGCTCTGCTGTCCGCTGCGGCTCACATCCGCAAAGCGCAGGTTGTCCGGGTAGCGCTCTGCCAGCAGGGTAAAGCCCGCCTTGGCCAGCTCAAACGCGCCCTGCACCCACGGCGCTACCGGTGCCTGCGCTGCCACAGCAAGGCGCGGGCCTTCCGGCTCGTCCCATGCATCGCTGCGGGCGTTTTCCTCCCCTGCCAGCAGGTACACCAGTGCCTGCATCAGGGTGCTTGCGCCAGCGCATACGATGTCCTGCCCGGCGGGCGCATAGCCCGCGTGACCGGCGGCTTCCAGCCGCAGGCTCAGCCCCTTGGGGCCGTCCAGTTCGCTGTAACATACCTTGATCATCTCACTTCACCTCCTTTCCGTTCCAGTTCATGGCGCGGGCAGCCGCCGCCACCGGCAGCTGTGCCGTCAGACCGGCAGTGTCCTGCGCCGCTTGGGTGCCGCCGGGCTGCTGCGCAAGAGCGGCAGACAGTCTTGCCATCTGCCCCTGCAGCTGCACCAGCTGCTGCGCCAGCGTGCCGTTCTGCCGCACCCGGGCGCGCACCTTTTCCACCCCTTCAAAGTCCATCATTTCCAGCGCCGCAAGGGCAGCGTCCGCGTTGGCGGGGTCAAAGAAGCCCAGCTTGTAGCACTCCTTGGCGGTCTCGTTCTGAGACAGGCGGCTGAAGGTGCTCTTTTTGGCGGCGCTGACCACGATGTCAAAGACAGGCTCCCGGCTGCCCAGCTCCACCCCGCCCACGGCGGGCATGGGCTTTGCGCGCAGCCCCTGCGCCGAGAAGGGCACGAACTCGCTCTCGCCGCGCTGCCCGGTGATGCGGAACACCCGCTGCTCGTCGTAGAACTGCCGCATCAGCTCAATGATGAGGTAGCACTGCCTTGCAAAGGCGCGGTAGGCGCTCTTGAGCATATCCCGGCTCAGCTTGCTGCCCGCTTCCTGCAAGGCGGCGATGGCGCTGGCGGCGGTCACGCCGCCAGTGGTGCCGCCCTGCGTCAGGTCGCGGTTGCCGCTGATCTCCTTCAGCTCCTCAATGCGGCTGTTGCGATAGCTCAGGCTGTTGCCCTGCAGGCCCGCCGTTTGCAGCGGACGGAAGCTGTCCTCGTTCAGGCGGCCCACAACGTGCACGATGTCCCGGCTCAGGTCGGCCAGCTCTTCCTCGTTCACTCCGGCGGTATCGCTGAGCACATACCGCTGGCGGGAGGCCAGCAGCACGTTCTCGTCCATGGCGTGGTTCATCTTATCAATGGCATTCTGGCAGTCCTTCATCACGTCGATGTAGCCGAACCCGGCGGGAGAATCCTCTTCCACGAACAGCGGGTCGAACACAAAGGGGTACTTGCCGTGGTCGTATAATCCGCGCGCCGCCAGCGCCGGGTCGTTCTGGCTGGCATACAGCACCACGCCGTTGCACAGCTTGCAGTAATGCAGCCGCAATTTGCCGTTCTCGTCTGGGCGCTTATAGTACCAGTCCACCACCACGCTCTTGTTGGCGGTGGTCTGGCCGTCCTCGTGGATGTACCGGGGCACGTCCACCACACCGGCGGCGTGCCCTGCCAGCTGCGGATACTGCGCAGTCAGCCGGGCGGTGTCCTCCAAACTGAGGTGGAACAAGTCCGGCGAGTCCTGAATATCCTGCACGCCCGGCTCCCAGTAGAGCATGAGCAGGTTGACGCTACGCACCGCAATGTCACCCAGCCCGCCGCGCGCCGCCGGGTCCCAGAAGATGCCGGTAACGCCAGTGCCCTGCTTGAGTTTGCGCCACCAGACATCGCTGTACACCTGCTCGTAATCTGCCTGCTCCAGCACCACCGGCAGCACGCTGGAAAGCGCCTGCGCCGTGGCCTGATCGTCTGCCGCCCGGGGCAGCACCATGGGCTCGGGGTAGTTGTCCATGGCATCGGCGTGCTTGTTGGCGATGCTGTTGAACAGCCATCCGCTGGAGGGCTGCGCCTTGCCGGGCATCAGCGGGTCGCGGTAGTTTTTCCAGTGTCCCATGCGGAACCACAGCTCGTTATCGATCAGGCGCTTGTCCAGCGCCGCCTTGCCCGCCTTGTAGCGCTGCAGCGTCTGCAGCGCAGCCGCCGCCTCTGCCGCGCCGATGGGCAGGCTCTCTGCTCTTGTATCTTCCATAGTTCTTTCCTTTCTGTCCTGTTTTTTCAGATGCGGTAGAACCGCGCCTGCCGGTGCAGTTCCAGCGGGTCGTCCGGCCTTGGCGGCGCGGCAGAAGTCTCAGGCGGGCTGATGGGATGCTCCATCAGCACATAGCGGCACTCATCGTAGATGTGATCCTCCTGCCGGGTGTCGATATCCTCCACATTGCTCTCGTCGTACACAAGGTTCGGCAGGGTGCGGATGAAGTGCTTGCAGCTGCTGAACACCTGCAGCATCGGCCGCCCGTCCGGCGCGAACCGCAGCCGGTAGTGGAACTGCATCTTGCCCGCCAGCCGGGTGTGGTCCCCGGGCTGCCAGCGCAAAAAATGCGGGCTGCGCTCCATCATGGCTGCAATGCTCTCGCCCCGGCTTTCGTCAAAGATGGCGGGGTCTGCCACCCCGTGGATCACCCTGCCCCGCAGCAGCGGGTCGTTCTGCTCGGCTTCCCGGATGCGCTTTGCCTGCTCCACCGGGTCGATGCGCAGACCCTCGTTGGGGCGTCCGGTGCAGCCGTACAGCTCCTTGATGCGGTACAGCCGCCCTTCCTCGTCCACTGCATACCACCCCACCGAAAAGGGCTTGGAAAAACCGAAGTCGTACCCGCGCCAGATGGGCCAGTGCTTGGGGATGGCAAAGGGCGCGATGACATGAGTCCAGCGCTGATCCTGATAATGCGCCGGGTCGTTGCGCCATTCGGTGAACACCTGCCCGGAAAAGCTGTCCCAGCTGCCGTAGAGCAGCGCCTGCTTTTCCGCTTCCGGCAGGCTGGCAAGGCTTGCCAGATACCCGGGGTCGTTGGCCAGCAGGGCAGGGTTATCAAACACGCTGGACGGGATGAACACCCGCGCCCGCTCCATCTGCTGGTCGGTGCCGTCCGGCAGGCGCACCGTGACCGTTTCCACAATGGGCGTGCCGGGCGGGGCGGGGGTGATGAACCGCGCCTTCACCCAGCCGTGGCCGATGCCGCCGGGGTTGGTGGTGGCACGCATATACACCCGGGTGCCCGGCCCGGTGGGACGGTTGCGGCTCATCATGTAGCTGTACTCGTCCCACTCAAAGTGGGTCAGCTCGTCAAAGCCGATAAAATCGTAGGCTTTGCCCTGATAGTTGGTGCGGTCCTTGGTGTACTGCATAGAGCCGAACCAGATCTTTGCCCCGCTGGGAAAGACCCATACATGGGAGGTGGCGTTGTACTGCGCCTCCGGGAAAGCCCGGCGGTAATACATTTGGCTCTTATCCACAAGGTCGGAAAGCTGCGGGTAGGTCTTGCGCAGGATCAACGCCCGGTAATGCGGGATGTGCACCTGCCGCAGCGCTTCGATCAGCAGTGCATCGCTCTTGCCGCCGCCCGCCGCGCCGCCGTACAGCGCTTCCGGTTCCGGTCTGCGCATAAATTCCAGCTGCCGGGGCTGCGGCTTCCACACGATGACTGCACGCTCAGTCCTGCTCATGCCTTTTCCTCCTGTTCCACCGGCGGCAGCAGCACCACGCCGCACTCTGTCCCTTCCAGTTCTGTGCCCTGATCGTTCAGGGTCTTTACCACGCCCGCCAGATCCTTGAGCACAGCGGTGGCTTCCTTCAGCCCCTTCATCATCCCGGGGTCGGGGGTGTTTTCCCGCCGGGCGGCCTTCTGACGCTCGTTCAGCTCCTTTACCTCCTGCGCCAACAGGGTGCTCAGGGTGTCGGCGGCGCGGTTCAGGCTCTTCAGCCCGGCGGCGGGCTTTGTCTGCCCCATGATGTTCTTCCTCCTTTCGTCCGGTATCCCGGGCTCTGTACACAGGATATCACCCGCCCGCCGCACCCGACAGTGTGCACTTTTGCGGGGTCATCGGGTATTTTCATGCAAGTATTATCCAAATAGTATATTTTATATTTTCAAGGCACAACGCAGCTGCGTCAGATTTATTTTCCCAGCTGGTGCGGCACGCAAAAAACGTCCGCTTGTATTTCGGGTGCTTCCCACAAAAACGTTCGCTGCGTCCCGCACGCCCTATCACTATAAAGGTACAGCGGCGCCGTACCCCAAGGTCGCAGCACCACCCCCACCCGGGGAGCAGAGCTTTTCTCGACCTGTGTTGTTTTTCTCGCTAGGCAAGGCTGTATAAAAGGCATTTTCTTTCCGCTGCGTAGTATCCCTGAAAATATCTTTCAAGAAATGTATCGCCCCTTTTCGCGGTTTTTTAGCAGTCATGCAACATTCAGTCATGTTCAAGCATATTTTTTTACATACCTGCATCATATTTGTATGTTGGTTGCATCGGCATGAAAAATTGTGATAATTCGCGAAAAGATTTTGTAACCTTTGGTCCGCTTTTGTAGAAACATAACAAAACATTTGCACCAATATTGTGAACTTATTCTCTTGCGGAACACCCCCGCACAAGGGTATAATACTGTCAGGGATTGCGGACGCGTGCGACAAATGCGTCTGTGAATATGCTGTGATGCACAAATGAAGGAGATTACTATTATGAAAATGATTTCTCGTCGCGACTTCCTGAAGGCTTCCGCTGTTGTGGGCGCTACCGCTGCTATGACCGCTTGCGGCGGTTCTTCCTCCACCAGCACCGCTGCTTCCAGCGTTGCTTCTTCCACCGCTGCTTCTGCCGCTGCTACCAACGGCTCTGCCAACATCGGCGTCTGCATCTATCAGTTTGCTGATAACTTCATGACCCTGTACCGCGCTGATCTGGAAGGCTACCTGAAGGACATGGGCTACTCCGTCACCATCATGGACGGCAAGAACGACCAGAACACCCAGACCGAGCAGATCAACACCTTCCTGCAGCAGGGCGTGGACGTGCTGGTCATCAACCCCGTCCAGACCACTTCCGCTCAGACCATCGTTGACACCGTTTCTCCCTCCGGCACTCCCATCGTGTTCATCAACCGTGAGCCCGAGGAGAGCGTTCTGGATTCCTACAAGGGCAAGTGCTGCTACGTCGGTGCTGACGCACGTCAGTCCGGTACTTATCAGGGCGAGCTGATCCTGGATACCGAGACTCAGGGCGATATCAACGGCGACGGCAAGGTCACCTACATCATGTGCAAGGGCGACCCCGAGAACATCGATGCTCAGTACCGCACCGAGTACTCCATCAAGGCTCTGACCGATGCCGGCAAGGAAGTTGAGTGCTTGTACGAGTACCTGGACAACTGGGATCAGACCACCGCTCAGCAGGACGTTGCAAACGCTCTGTCTCAGTACGGCGACAAGATCGAAGTCGTCTTCTGCAACAACGACGCAATGGCACTGGGCGCTCTGCAGTCCATCCAGCAGGCTGGCCGCACCGTTGGCAAGGACGTCTACCTGGTCGGTGTCGATGCTCTGGTAGAGGCTGTGCAGAACGTTGTCGATGGCAACATGACCGGTACCGTTCTGAACGACGACGTGGGTCAGGCTACCAAGGCTGCCGAGGCTACCAAGCTGTTCGTTGACGGCAAGGATGTTGAGAAGTACTACTGGGTCGACTACGTCAAGGTCACCAAGGACAACGCTTCTCAGTACCTGAAGGAAGACTAAAGTTTCCCGGAACCAATGCAAGGTGCGCAGCAGGCCTTAACGGCTTGAACGAAAGCTAAAAAGCGCGTGCGTGCGAGAAATCTTCTCCGCGCACGCGCCTTATTTTAGAAAAAACCTGCCCGCCTGTAAACAACCATAAAGGAGGCTTTTGCGGAATGTCAGAATACCGTCTGGTAATGAAAGGCGTGGTCAAGACCTTCCCCGGTGTCAAAGCCCTGGATCATGCACAGCTGGAACTCCGTCCCGGCAAAGTCATGGCTCTGATGGGCGAAAACGGCGCCGGTAAGTCCACTCTGATGAAATGTATGTTCGGCATTTACAAGATGGACGAGGGCGAGATCGAATACGAGGGGCAGAAGGTAACCATCCCCACCCCGCTGGATGCACTGGACCGCGGCATCGCCATGGTGCATCAGGAGCTGCAGCCCATTCCGGCCCGTACCGTGGCTGAGAATATCTGGCTGGGGCGCTACCCCACCAAGAAATACGGCATCATCACCGTTGTGGACCATGCCAAAATGTACAAAGATACCGATGAACTGCTGAAGAAGCTGAAGCTGGACATCGACCCCCATGCAAAGCTGGGCTCTTTGAGCATCGCCCAGATGCAGATGGTGGAAATTGCTAAAGCTGTTTCCGCCAACTGCAAGGTGCTGATCCTGGACGAGCCCACCTCCTCTCTGACCGCAAACGAGGTCGAGAGCCTGTTCCGCATCATGCGGGAGCTGAAGGAGCAGGGCGTTGCTCTGGTCTACATCAGCCACAAGATGGACGAGATCAAGGTCATCGCAGACGAAGTTACCATCATGCGCGATGGCCAGTACATCGGCAAGTGGGACGTTGCCAGCATGACCAAGGAAGAGATCATTGCAAAGATGGTCGGCCGTGAGCTTTCCAACCTGTTCCCCCCGCTGGAGAACGTGCCCTCGGACGAGGTCATGATGAAGGTGGAGGACTTCACCTCCATCCATCCCCGCTCCTTCCGCCATTGCAGCTTTGAGCTGAAAAAGGGCGAAATTCTGGGCGTTGCCGGTCTGGTGGGCGCGCAGCGCACCGAGCTGATGGAAGGCATCTTCGGCCTGCGTGCCCATACCTCCGGTAAGGTGTGGATCAAGGGCGAAGAGGTCAACATCAAGCAGCCCCGCGATGCCATCCGCAAGAGCGTTGCTCTGCTGACTGAGGATCGCCGTGCTACCGGCATTCTGGGCGTGCTGAGCGTTGCCGATAACATCTCCATCGCTTCCCTGGATGCCCTGCGCAAAGGCCCCATCATGCTGGACAACAAAAAGATCCTCGATCTGGTGGCTACCAACAAGGAAAAGATGGCCATCAAGGTACCCAGCCCCAAGACCCAGATCAAGAGCCTTTCCGGCGGCAACCAGCAGAAGGTGCTGATCGCCCGCTGGCTTGCCAACAACCCCGATGTGCTCATTCTGGACGAGCCTACCCGCGGCATCGACGTCGGTGCAAAGTATGAAATTTACTGCATCATCGCTGATCTGGCCAAGCAGGGCAAGAGCATTATCATGATCTCCTCTGAAATGAGCGAGATCATTGGTATGTCCAACCGTGTCATGGTCATGTGCGATGGCCGCATCACCGGCTTTATCAACGGTAAGGATGCCACCCAGGAGAACATCATGGCGCTGGCTACCCAGTTCGAGACCGCACCTGACGCAGCTGCGGCAAATCAGTAATTAAGGAGGCTGTCTATCGTGGAAGCTACCAAAAAATTGAATGGCAAGGCTGTGGGCAAGTGGCTCAGCAACAACGCCATTATCATGATGATGCTGGCCGTCACCCTGATCGTTGGCATCATTCACCCCAACTTCTTCTCCGGCACCAACATGATCAACCTGTTCAAGAACGTGTCCATCCGCTACATCATTGCGCTGGGCATTTCCGGCTGCCTGATCACCACCGGTAACGACCTGTCCGCTGGCCGTCTGGCTGGTTTTGCCGCCTGCCTTGCCTGCATTTTTGCGCAGACCGAAGGCGCTTCCGGCAAGTTCTATCCCAATATGCCCACCCTGTCCACCCCCGTGGTGTTCATTCTGGTCATTGCCATCTGCGCCATCGTGGGTCTGTGCAACGGTCTGGTGGTCAGCTACCTGAAGGTGCAGCCCTTCATTGCTACCTTGGGTATGCAGCAGGTGGTCTACGGTATCTGCCTTGTGTACACCGGCGGTACCCCCATCGGCTCTCTGAACTCCAACTTCACCGCACTGGCAAAGGATACCTTCCTTGCCATTCCCGTGCTGATCTGGTTCGCCCTGATCGTGGCCTTCTGCTTCTGGTTCCTGTATAATAAGACCCGTCACGGCAAGTATATGTACGCCATCGGCGGCAACGAGGCTGCTGCCGAGGTGGCCGGTGTCAACGTCTACGCCACCAAGATCCGCATTTACATCCTGGCCTCCTGCATGTTCGGTCTGGCCGGCTGCCTGCTGGCTGCAAAGTCCGGCGGCGCATCCGTCAATACCGCACAGGGCTATGAGCTGGACGCCATCGCAGCCTGCACCATCGGCGGTGTTTCCACCACCGGCGGCGTCGGCACCGTGCCCGGCGTTCTGGTCGGCGTTCTGGTCTTTGAGCTGATGAAGGTCGCTCTGCAGTTCATGAACGTCAACTCCTCCTACACCTACATCGTTCAGGGCCTTGTCATTATCGTGGCTGTCGCCATTGATATCCGCAAGTATCTGGCTAAGAAGTAATCTCCTCATCATCCCCCTTTGCACCCGCAGTCTTTGTACTGCGGGTGCTTTTTTTGTCCACATTTTTGTGGTATCATAAGGAAAACATCTTATGCTTACAGGAGGGACTTTCCATGGCACAGCCCACCCCGGATACCCAGACCGAGCTTGAACGCCGCGAGGCCGCACTGGCCGCCCGCGAGGCAGAACTTGCCCGCCAGCAGGCTGAATTGCAGGCGCAGAAGGCCGATTTTGAGCAGGGCAAAAAGCGCCTGCTGGACAACGGCCGCAAGGACTTTGTAAACCCCAAGGAAAAGCTTTACGATAAATTTCCGCTCACGGTGCACCAGATGGACATCATCATCGGCGTGCTGTTCGCCCTGATTGCCCTTTTCCTTGTGCTGGGCGTGACCCACACCAGCTTTTTCGGCCTGTTCGGCGGCTGAGCCGCAGGCGCATCCTCTGTGAAAAACATCCCGTAAAGGAGAATAAAAATGGCACACTATCCCGGTTATACCGTCCTGCGCACCGAGGACTGCCCCGAGCAGCACGGTACTTTGACCCTGCTCACCCATGACGTCAGCGGCGCAGCCGTGCTGCTGGTGGAGAACGAGGACGTCAACAAGGCCTTTGGCATCGGCTTCGGCACCTTCCCCTCCGATGACACCGGCGTGTTCCACATTCTGGAGCACTCCGTGCTGGCGGGCAGCGAAAAATACCCCGTCAGCTCCCCCTTCGTGCAGCTGCTCAAAAGCAGCATGGCTTCCTTCCTCAATGCGATGACCTTCCCGGACAAGACGGTCTACCCCTTTGCCACCCCCAACGAGACCGATTTCTGCAACCTGATGGACGTTTACCTGAACGCGGTGTTCTGCCCACTGGCTATGGTGGACTCTGCGGTGTTCGAGCAGGAGGGCTGGCACCGGGATGCAGACGGCACGGTCAGCGGTGTGGTCTACAATGAAATGCAGGGTGCGCTGGCCTCCCCGGATGCTCAGCTGCAAAACGCCCTGCAACGGGCGATGTTCCCGGATACCGCTTACGGCTTTGTGTCCGGCGGTGACCCGGCGTCCATTCCCGCCCTGACCTACGAGAAATACCAGCGGGTGTACCGCCGCCATTACAGCGCCGACAACTGCTGCATCACCCTGTACGGCAAGATGGACATGGCCGATAAGCTGGCACGGCTGGATAAGGACTACCTGTCCAAGATGCCCAAGGCCGCTGCCCGTCCCCGCCTGACCATGCAGGACGAGCAGCCCGGCGCATTCGTGGAGCTGCCCTACTACACCGACCAACCCAAGCCGGACGAGGTGCAGTGCGCACTGGCATGGTACACCGGCGCATTTGCCGACCGTGAGCGGCAGCTGGGTGTGGAGATTTTGCTGGGTGCACTGCTGAGCACCAACAGCTCCCCCCTCAAGGCCGCGCTGCTGGCCGAGCAGCTGGGCGCAGATATCGACATCGGCTTTGACGACAGCACCCTGCAGCCCACCTTGGAGCTGCTGCTGCGCGGCGCTACGGTGGATTCTGCCCGCAAGTTTGCCCCCGCTGTGCGCAAGGCCGTGGACGAGCTGCTAAAGACCGGCATTCCTCACGACCTGCTGCTGGCCGCTTTGAACGAGGCCGAGTTTGCCTCGCTGGAGCGCCCGGGCAGCCTGCCGGACGGCGTACTGGACGCCATCAACGCCGCCACCGGCTGGCTGCACACCGGCGATGCCGCCCTGCTGCTGCACACGGACAAGCTCTTTGCCGCCCTGCGCAGCAAGCTGGAAGAGGGATGGTTCGACACCCTGCTGCGGGAGCTGTTTGCCCCCGCCCCGGTGCAGGTGGTGCAAATCCCCAGCGCACCTAAGGCCGCAGACGCCGCCGCCCCGGTGCGCACCGATGGCAAGCTGGTGCTGGAGCATCCCCTCACCGCCGCCGACCTTGGCGCGGGCGATGCCACCCCGCAGGGCAGCGCCGAGCAGTTGGCCGGTGCCACCCTGCTGCGCCACCCCTCTGCCGGCAGCCTGTACCTGAATTTCTACTATGACCTTGGCACTGTCACCCCGGAAGAGCTGCAATACCTGAACCTGCTCACCGATGTGCTGGACGAGCTGGACACCCCCGCCCACACCGCCCAGCAGCTGAACACCCTGCGCAGCACATGGCTGGGCGACAGCCGCGCCCAGCTGGACCTCTGGACCGGGCGGCAGGAGGGCAGCCCCTGCCACGCGAAACTGACCCTCTGCCTGAGCCTGCTGGAGCGCAGCCTGGAAAAGGCGGTGGAGATCGGCGGCGAGTGGCTGTACGATACCGTCCTTACCGGCGCTGCCGCCGAAGCAGCCTATGCCCGGGTGGTCAGCCAGCTGAAATTGCGCATGGAGCAGCTGTTTATCCAGCAGGGCAATGAGTTTGCCTCCACCCGCGCCCGCGCCCATTATTATGTAGAAGGCGCTGCGGACGAAGCCTGCACCGGCGTGAGCTACTACCACTTCCTGTGCAATCTGCTGGAAAAGGCCGACTGGTCCGCACTGGGCGCAAAACTGGATGCTGTGCGCTGCCGGGTGCTGCAAAACGCCGCCCTGACCGTCAGCCTGCACGGCACCGAAGCTGCACTGGAAAAGCTGCGCACCCTGCTGCCGGAAAGCCGCTTTGCCGCCGCCCGGCGCACCCCGGCGCAGCCCTACACCCAGCCCCTGACACCCCCGGTGAACGAAGCCTTTATCATTGACGGCGGCGTGAACTACGATGTGCTGGCTTGGCCCATGCCCCGGGACAGCCGCCGCCGGGTGCTGGCACGGGTGATGAGCTACGAATACCTGTGGCACACCATCCGGGAGGTGGGCGGTGCCTACGGCACAGGAATGCTCTGCGCCGACGGCATCGAGTTTTTGTACACCTACCGGGACCCCCACCTGCGGGAAAGCTACGAGATCTTTGCAAATGCCCCTGCCGCCCTTGCCGCCCGGGACTACACCGCCCGGGATCTGGACGAATTCATCGTGGGCACCGCCGCCAAGCTGGACACGCCCCGCAAGGCGCGTGCCGCCGCCCGGGAGCTGGATCACCGGTACTTCTGCGGCATCACGGACGAGATGCTCGCCGCCGACCGCAAGGCGCTGTGCAGCGTGGACGCTGCCCTGCTCAAAGCACAGGCCGCCGCCCTGTCTGATGTGTTGTCCGGCGGCGTACGGGTGGCCTTTGGTAGCAAGGACGCCGTGGAAGCCGCAAAGGATCTGTTCGACCGGGTAGAGACGCTGTAAGCGCCGGTAATTTGTAAAAAATATTTTATTTGTAGTTCCGAAACACCCGCAGGGTGTTTCGGAACTACTTTTTTCCCTCACACATTTTTTCTGCACATATCGCCTGCATTCCGTCCAAATTACTAAAATATGCTAGATTTTTTGCGAGATAAGTCATACTTATTTAAGAAAATTTGAACAAATTGCGAAATTTGTGTGTTTCTGGTGTGGACAAAAACGTTTTCAACTGATAGAATGGGAGCTGTTCTTTCTCCGCCGTCCGCAACCGGCGGAGTGTTTTATTGGAAGCAGGAGGTTTCTCATGTTAGAAAAGTTCTTTCACCTGAAAGAAAACCACACCGATGTAAAGACCGAGATCATGGCCGGTATCACCACCTTCATGACCATGGCTTACATCCTTGCCGTCAACCCCAACATCCTGTCCGCAGCGGGCATGGATTCCAAGGCTGTGCTGATTGCCACCGCGCTGGCATCCTTTATTGCCACCGCACTGATGGCTGTGCTGGCCAACTACCCCTTTGCCCTGGCTCCCGGCATGGGCCTGAACGCCTACTTTGCCTACACGGTCGTGCTGACCATGGGTTACAGCTGGCAGCTGGCTCTGATGGCCGTCTTTGTTGAGGGCGTCATCTTCATTGCACTGTCCCTGACCAATGTGCGCGAGGGCATCTTCAACGCCATTCCCATGACCCTGAAGAGCGCCGTCAGCGTGGGCATCGGCCTGTTCGTGGCCTTCGTCGGCCTGCAGAATGCCAAGCTGATCGTCAACAGCGATTCCACGCTGGTCACCTACCAGCACTTCAAGGGCGCAACCTTCCACAGCGTGGGCGTGGGCGCCATCCTTGCTCTGCTGGGTGTGGTCATCACCGCCATCCTGCTGGTCAAAAGGGTCAAGGGCGGCATCCTGTACGGCATCCTGATCACCTGGCTGCTGGGCATCGTGTGCGAGCTGACCGGTATCTACGTTCCCGATGTGGAAGCCGGCATGTACTCCGTGATCCCCACCGCCTTTGTCAGCTTTGACTTCTCCGCATTGGGCGAGACCTTTGGTCAGGTGTTCAAGACCGATTTCTCCGGTGTCGGCCTGCTGAACTTCTTCGCCGTGATGTTCTCCTTCCTCTTCGTGGACCTGTTCGACACGCTGGGCACCCTGATCGGCGTGGCCTCCAAGGCTGATATGCTGGACGAGGACGGCCGTCTGCCCAACATCAAGGGCGCACTGATGGCAGACTCCATCGGCACCTGCGTGGGCGCTGTGCTGGGTACTTCCACCACCACCACCTTCGTGGAGAGTGCCTCCGGCGTTACCGAAGGCGGCCGCACCGGTCTGACCGCTATGACCACCGGCGTGCTGTTCCTGCTGGCTACCATCTTCAGCCCGCTGTTCCTCACCATTCCCAGCTTTGCTACCGCTCCGGCTCTGATCATCGTGGGCTTCTACATGATGGGTTCTGCCATCAAGATCGACTTCAATGATCCCAGCGAGGGCATCCCCGCCTTCCTGACCATTCTGGCTATGCCCACCGCTTACAGCATCTCCGAGGGTATTGCCATCGGCATCATCTCCTGGACCATCATCAATGTGATCACCGGCAAGGCCAAGGAGAAGAAGATCAGCCCGCTGATGTATGTGCTCACCGTGCTGTTCATCCTCAAGTATGTGTGCCTCTAATTCCCTGCGCATCTGAAAAGCCAAGCACCCCCTGCGGTCTGCCCGTACAGGCCGCAGGGGGTGCTTTTTATGGTTTTGCTTTGTAATTTTACTCCGGAGCCTTCATGCTTTCCACCATGCTGATGCGCCGGACGTGCCGCCGCATGACAAAGCAGACCACCACGGTAAACACCATGGTCAGCGCCACCGCCAGCAGGTAGCTGCGGGGCGCAATGGTGCGGATGAACATGAGCTGATCCATCTCCACGGTCAACACAATGAACTTGTGCAGCGGCACCCCCAGTGCCAGACCCACGCCGGAGCCGATAAGCGCCAGCAGCTCGATCTCGCGGAAGATGTAGCGGTACACCTCCTGATCGTAGAAGCCCAGCACCTTGATGGTCGCCAGCTCCTTTTTGCGCTCCCCAAGGTTGACGCTGATGAGGTTATACAGCACCACTGCCGCCAGCGCCGCCGCGCAGATGATGATCAGCACCACCACATAGCCCAGACTGACGATGAGGTTATCGAACAGCTCGGTGGTGTCCTCGGTAAAGCTGATGCTGCTGACGTAGTTGCAGTCCAGCAGGTCGGTGCGCAGGGCGTTGTACCCGGCAGCATCGGTGCAGGTGGTCTGGCCATAGACCGTGTTCCACGGGATATCCTCCGTGCCCAGCAGGCTTTCCAGCTGTGCGCGGGGGAGGTACAGCCGGGTGAACATATAGTTTTCCGTGATGCCGGTCAGGGTCAGCTCCACCCGGGCACCCTCGGTGTTCTCCACCCAGAAGGTATCGCCGGTGTGCAGGCCCAAGTTCTCGGCGGTCTTTTCGGTCAGGATGGCGCTGCCGCTGTCAAAGCTGATGGCCTTGTGCCCCTTGCGGGTGCGGAAGGTAACATAGCGGGTCAGGTCGCTGTCCTTTGCCGCAGCCACGATGCTCACGCTTGCACTCTCGCCTTCGGCATTGTAGATGGTGGTGGATTTGGTATACACCGCGCCCCAGTTCTGCACAGCGCTGTTGCTGTCCAGCTCCTCTGCCAGCCCCTGCTCCATGGTCAGGGCTTTGGGGTCGCTGAGGGTGATGGACATATCGTTGTGGGTCAGCTCCGTAGACTGCTTTGTGACGATGGGCAGCAGGGAATCCTGTATGCCGAAGCCGATAAGCAGCAGCGCGGTACAGCCCGCCACGCCCAGCACGGTCATGAAGAACCGCTTTTTATACCGGAACAGGTTGCGGGCGGTGGTCTTTTGGGAGAAGGACATCCGGGACCACAGCGGGGTGATGCGCTCCATCAGGATGCGCTTGCCCGCCACGGGAGCCCGGGGCAGCAGCAAAGCTGCGGTCTTTTCGGCCAGACTGGAACGGCAGGCGTACCATGTGGCAAAGCCGATGACGGCGGCGCTGATGCCCACACTGGCAGCTGCCATGCTCGGGTAGAAGTGCAGGGTGAAGGTGGACAGGCTGAACACCAGCTGATAGGCGTTCCAGATAATGATAGGGAACACCACAAAGCCCACCACCATGCCGACGATGCTGCCCAGAATGGTGGCCAGCATCGCGTAGAACAGGTACTTGCCCGCGATGCTGAAATTGGAGTAGCCCAGCGCCTTTAAGGTGCCCATCTGCAGGCGGTTCTCGTCCACCATGCGGGTCATGGTGGTGGTAGCCACCAGCGCCGCCACAAGGAAGAAGAACACCGGGAACACCCGGGCAATGGCGTCCATGCGGTCGGCGTACTGGGCAAAGGTGACGCAGCTCATGGTGGAGGTGCGGTCCAGCACATACCACTCGCCCTTTTTGATCTGGCTCACCTGCTCCTCGGCATCGTTCAGCTGGGCAAGGCCGTCCGCCAGCTTCTGCTCTGCCTCGGCTTTCCGGCTCTCGTACTCGGTGCGGGATTCTTCCAGCTGGGCCTGTCCGTCGTGATATTCTGCCCAGCCCTCTTCCAGCTGCTTTTGTGCGGCATCGAACTGGGTGTAGGCGCTGGCTGTGCCGGTGGTCAGCTGCAACTGCCCCTGCAAAAGCTGCAATTTCATCTTGCGCAGCGCAGCCTTGGCCTCGGTCACCAGCTGGTCGTTGGAGAGGTTCGGCGAGGAGATCAGCCCCTGCTTGTACATCTGCCGCTTGCCCGCGTCCAGCTGCTGCTGATAGCCCTGCAGCTGGTTATAGATATTGTCGTAAGCGGCCTGCGCCTTGGCCAGCGCATCTCGCAGTTCAATGTAATCCTCGTCCTCCGGCTCGGCTTCGTCCAGCGCCTTTTCGGCGTTGCGCAGGGCGGTTTCCGCGTAGCTCAGCAGGGGGTCTGCCACCTTTTTCAGGTTGACCAGCAGCTCGATTTGCTGTAACTGTTCCTCAAATTCCAGCACCTGCTCCTCGCTGCTCACCAGCTTGTCGGCACCACTCTGCATGGTGTCCGGCAGGGCAGTCTTCTGGGCGGCAAGCTCCTTTTCCCCGGCTTCCAGCTGCGCCTTGGCGGCATCCAGCTGTGCCTGTGCGTCCGCAAGCTTTGCCTCCGCCTCGGCAAACTGACGTTCGGCTTCGGCCTTCTGGCTGTCGTACTCCGTGCGCGCTTCGGTCAGCTTGTCGTTGGCGGTGTCCATCAGCTCTTCCCGCCGGGCGGTGCACTGCACGCTCTGGATGGCCTTGAGCTTTTCCGCTACGGCATCCACTGCCGCCTGATATTCATCGGAATAATTATCATACAATCCGGCGTTTTCTGTCTTGATATAGCACACCGTATAATAATCTGCGGTCAAAGTGCCCTCCGGCACAAACAAGATGCAGTCCAGCTGGCCATCGCCCACGGTGCTGCTCTCGGAATCGGAGGAAAAATGCAGCGGGTCCTGCACCGTGCCCACCACCGTGAACACCTGCCCGCTGACCCCTTCGGTCTCTTCCGGCAGGGTCAACTGGGTGCCCAGCTCCACCGGGCTGCCGTGGCCCATCACATGCACCACGCACTCCCCGGCAGCTTCCGGCATCCGGCCGGACAGCAGCACCGGACGGTTCATGTTCTCCGGCGTATCGGCCTGCGGGTCGGCAGGCAGCTGATACAGCCGCGCCACCGTGGTCTGGTCGTCCCCTGTCCAGTGGCCTTCCACGTCCTGATACTTCACCGCCTGCACGGCGTCCACCCCGTCCACAGCGGCAATGGCGTCGATATCGCTCTGACTAAGGCCAAGGGTGGACAGCACCCGCAGGTCGAACACATTCTGCTGCACATAATACTTCTGGGCAGCGGTGCGCATATCGGGGGCAATGCACATCAGGCCGGTGAGCATCATCACCCCCAGCGCCACGATGCCAAACAGGGACACCACCCGGCTGATGCTGCTTTTCATCTCGCGCAGGATATTTTTGCGGTAACTTTTCTGCACAGTACTCACCACTCGATCTGTTCCACCGGCACCGGGTGCTCGTTGACCTGATTGGACACGATGCGGCCGCTGCGCACCTGAATGATGCGGTCGGCCATACCGGTCAGTGCCGTGTTGTGGGTAATAACAATGACGGTGCGTCCGGTCTTGCGGCAGGTATCCTGCAAAAGGCCCAGCACCTGTTTGCCGGTGCGGTAATCCAGCGCACCGGTGGGCTCGTCGCAGAGCAGCAGCTTGGGGTTTTTGGCCAGTGCGCGGGCAATGGACACCCGCTGCTGCTCGCCGCCGGAAAGCTGCGCCGGGAAGTTGTTCAGCCGCTCGCCCAGCCCCACGCTGCGCAAGGTCTCGGCGGGGTCCAGCGGGTCGCGGCAGATCTCGCTGGCAAGCTCCACGTTTTCCAGCGCGGTCAGGTTCTGCACCAAGTTGTAGAACTGGAACACAAAGCCCACGTCATACCGGCGGTAGGTGGTCAGCTCCCGGGCGGAAAAGCGGCTCACGTTGCGGCCGTCCAGCCAGACGTTGCCCTCGTCGCAGTTGTCCATGCCGCCCAGAATATTCAGCAGGGTGGTCTTGCCCGCACCGGAGGGCCCCACGATGATGCAGAACTCGCCCTTGTCCACATAGAAATTCAGGTGGTCGGCGGCAGCGATCTTCACACTGCCGGTCTGGTAATATTTACAGACATCTTCAAACTCCACAAAATGCTCCATGGCGTTTTTCCTTTCTGTCAGAATGCAAAGTATTTCAACTTAAATATAGCATAAACCCACCGGGATTTGCAAAGCCCCCGGCACGAATTTTCAAAAACTTAACACAAGCCGCCGCAAAACATAAAAAGGGACACCGGAGCGTCCGCAGACGTTCCGGTGTCCCGAGATATAAAGCTTCTGTACCGCCGCGCGGCGGGCATTATCAGCTTATTTTGCAGCGTACCAGTCTGCGCTGGGCTGATGCTTACCGGCGGTCACGGCATTGCCCTGATAGTACAGGGTGCCGTCCGCACCGCGGCTGTAACGGGAGAAGAACTCATTCCAGATGGCAACGCTCTCCTCCTGCAGGTAAACGTGAGGGGTATCCTTGACCACGGTGTACTGCACCAGCGGAGCGTTGCCCCCCATAAAGCTCTTGGTCACAAAAGCGCCATCGTAGGAGGTGCTTTCTGCAACAGCTGCCTCGTTGGTGGCGTTGTGGGCGTTCCAGCCCTGCAGCGCCTTCACCGTCCCGTTATCCTCCACCAGCTCTGCCACACCTGCCGAGTCGTACTCGCCCAGGAAAGCCCATGTCGGCAGCAGAACAGCGGGGTCAAGCTCCGGCAGTGGGGCAAACATATAGCCGACGGGTGCAATGGCGGCAAAGCGGCTTGCGTAGCGGCAGGCGGTAGCCCAAGTCATCAGGCTGCCGTTGGAGTGACCGGTAGCATACACGCGGGTGGTGTCGATGCTGTAATCCCGCTCCATGCGGTCCAGCAGACTGTTGATGAACTCCAAATCCACGCTGGGGTCGGTATCCTTACCAGCCAGTGCGGCAAAGGGACCTGCCAGCCACATGGCGGTGGGAATGTTGCCCATCAGGTCTGCGGGACGTACCAGGCCCTGCGCAAACACCACGATAAAGCCGTTCTGCTCCGCCACATCGTACCAGCGGGACTCTTCGGCAATGGCGTACATGGAGGCGGTGTAGCCGTGCATCACCAGCACCAGCGGCACCTTTTTGCTGCCGGTATAGGTGGACGGCACATAGACCATCCAGCGGCGCAGCTCGCCGTTGACCCACTCCTCATGGATATCAAAGCCCCGACGGGTAAAGTCCTCTGCCTTTGCTACGCGACCCGGCAGCTGCAGTGCCATAAAGCGCTTGAACTGACCGGAGAACTTTTCCCAGATGGCTGCCGGACACTGTGCTTTTTCGGTGACCCACACCTCGGCGGCAGAGCCTGTACGGCTGCTGACATACACGCCGTTCCCCTTTGACACGGCCTGATTGGCGTTCAGGTAGAAATCCAGCGCTGCCTTATTGGCAGTATCCGCCTTGGAGCGGACGAACCAAACGGGAGTATCCACTGTCTTTGCCGCAATGGCTTCCTCCTGCACGCCACGGGTGGAGTCGCCGGGGAAGGGCAGCACATACTCGCCGCCCACTGCCTCCAGAGAAGCTGCCGGGACCTCAACGGCATCCACGGCGCAGATGGAGCTGAAATCGCTTGCCCAGCGAGCGCCGAACAGCAGAGCGGCTGCGCCGCCCTCCTTGTAGCCCACCAGTGCAGTGTGGGACTTGTCCATGGAGAATGCGCCGGACAGCTTAACGCCCTTTTTGCGCATGAGCTGATACAATGCATCCAGCGCTGCTGCGTCATCACGACCGGCAGAGCTCAGGGAAAGGTTCCAGCTGCCGCCGTTTTCAGGACCGAAAAATACAACGGCGATCTTATTTTTGCACGCCACCGTGCGCCACATACGACCTGTGACCGAGCCGGAGAACGCCCTTGCGGTGGTGTTGTCCGGGGTCAGCACGATAACTGCCGGCGCCCAGGGATCCATGCCGTCGGGCAGGTAATAGGTAGCAGCACCAACATTCTGACCGCCCACCATTACCTGCGCATCATGAAACAGACCCACATTCACGTTCAGGTACGGGTTTTCCGGGTCATAAGCAAAGGTCTTGCCATCGCCCAGACCCATAGCTGCGGTCTTGCGATCTACGGTAGTGTGCAGATCTCCGTTGGTCTGGTCCAGCTCTGTCGCAGCCAGAGCCGAGGGTGCCATAGCGGCTACGGTAGCACCCAGCGCGGTAGCGGCGGAAAGCTTCATAAAATCGCGGCGTTTCATAGTGTTTTCTCCTTTTTGTAAGTGCCTGCGCACTTTGTTATGCCCGGCTTTGAAGGCCGGACTCTCTTGCTTTTTCTCCGATTTTTTCTCACGGCAGGTGCCTTCCTGCTTCAACATTGTACAAAGAATACCATTTATATCACAATTTGTAAATAGTATTTAGTGTTTTTTGTTTCAATTAATATATTAGTATATCATTTTTTGTAAAAAGTGCTGATCAGCGAAAGTCCCCTATACCACTGCTGTTTCTAATGATACACTTCCTTTTCTCTATGAAAATTCAAAAAGCCCCCGCACACAGGGTGCAGGGGCTTTGGAACAGCTTCTTACTTGCGGTTTGCCAGCAGGCTCTCGATTTTCTTCAGGGGGTCGATGATGCTGGAAACGGACATATCGTGGTTCAGCGCCACCACAAAGTAGGCAGCGTACTTGGAAACATCCACGTCCACATACCAGTCGCGGGTCAGCAGCTCGGGCATACGGTAGGTCAGGTTGGTGCCCACAACGTAGGTCAGGGTGCCGTTTGCCACAGCCTTGTCGAACTTCTCCAGACCGCTGGTGAACAGGGGGAAGGTGGCGTTGGCAATGATGTTGGCAGCGCCGCGCTCCTTCAGGTTGCTGGCAACCTCCAGCATGCTCTCGCCGGAAGCAATGATATCGTCTGCGATAAAGACGGTCTTGCCCTCCACGCTCTCGCCCAGATACTCATGGGCAACGATGGGGTTGCGGCCGTTCACCACGCGGGTGTAATCGCGGCGCTTGTAGAACATACCCAGGTTGCAGCCCAGCACGCTGGAGAAGTACATATTGCGGTTCATAGCGCCCTCGTCCGGGCTGACCACGGTGAACTTCTCCTTGTCGAAGGACAGGGTGGGGTCCTTCTTCAGCAGGCTCTTGAGCACCTGATAGGTGGGCATGGCGTTATCAAAGCTCATCAGGGGCACTGCGTTCTGCACGCGGGGGTCGTGTGCGTCAAAGGTGATGATGTTGCGCACGCCCATGGTCTGCAGCTCCTGCAGAGCCACAGCGCAGTCCAGGCTCTCGCGCACCACGCGGCGGTGCTGACGGCCGCCGTACAGGCTGGGCATGATGACGGAAACGCGGTGTGCCTTACCGGCCACAGCTTGGATCAGACGCTTCAGGTTTGCAAAGTGGTCGTCCGGGGACATGTGGTTCTCGTAGTTGAACAGCTTGTAGGTGACGCTGTAATTGCCCGGGTCCACCACGATAAAGATATCGTCGCCGCGGACAGACTCCTTGACCAGACCCTTGGCGTCGCCGCTCTGGAAGCGGGGGCAGTCGCAGGAAATAATGAAGGTGTCTTTTTCAATTCCGGCAGCCTTTGCCCAACGGACAAGGTGCTTGTCGATCAGGCCGGTCAGCTCCTCTGCACCGGGGCAGGCGATCAGCCGCATATCCGCCACACTGGGCTGCTCAAAGAAAGACTTAGGGGAAATTTCAATAGACATAGTCACATAACTCCTTATTGCTGTTTACCATCCGTACCATGCACACAAGTGCGCATATCTAGTTTTATTTTATCACATTTTGTCGATTGTTCCATATCAATTTGTTTCATGTGTGGATTTTCTGCGCCTTGCACAGCTGTTTTTCCTTTTCCTGCAAGAGAATGTGAGTTTCTTACAAAAACGCGACCAAATCTTTACCGTTTCGCAAAGTTTATCTGATTTTTGAGGAAAAGTAGCACTTTTCAAAGTCCCCTCTTCTTTTCCCAGTGACGCAAAAAGACCGCTGCACGGTCTGGTGCAGCGGTCTCTCTTCACTTACCTTCTATCAGGGTAAAACGCTTTTTACAGGGCAGCCACGGCAGCCTTCAGGGCATCCACACGGTCGGTGTTCTCCCACTTCACGCCCAGATCCTCGCGGCCCATGTGACCGTAGGCGGCCAGCTGGCGGTAGATGGGCTTGCGCAGGTCGAGGTCACGGATAATGGCGGCGGGGGTCAGGTCAAACACCTTCTCCACAGCCTGCTCGATCTTCTCGTCTGCCACGGTGCCGGTGCCGAAGGTATCCACCATGATGGACACAGGCTTTGCCACGCCGATGGCGTAGGCCACCTGCACCTCGCACTGCTTTGCCAGACCCGCAGCCACGATGTTCTTGGCCACCCAGCGGGTAGCGTAGGCTGCGCTGCGGTCCACCTTGCTGGGGTCCTTGCCGGAGAAGGCGCCGCCGCCGTGGCGTGCATAGCCGCCGTAGGTGTCCACGATGATCTTACGGCCGGTCAGGCCGGTATCGCCCTGCGGGCCGCCCACAACAAAGCGGCCGGTGGGGTTGATGTAGTACTTGGTGTTCTCGTCCAGCAGCTCCGCGGGGATGGTGGCCTTGATGACCTTTTCCATCACGTCTGCCCGCAGCTGCTCCATGCTCACGCTCTCGCTGTGCTGGCTGGAGATGACCACGGCGTCCACGCGCACGGGCTTGTTGTTCTCGTCGTACTCCACGGTCACCTGGCTCTTGCCGTCCGGGCGCAGGTAATCCATCTCGCCGCTCTTGCGCACTTCGGTCAGGCGCTTTGCCAGCTTGTGGGCAAGGCTGATGGGCATGGGCATCAGCTCGGGGGTCTCGTCGCAGGCATAACCGAACATCATGCCCTGATCGCCTGCACCGCCCACCTGATCGTTGGTGCCCAGTGCAATGTCGGGGCTCTGGCCGTCAATGTTGGAGATGACGGCGCAGGTGTCGGCGTCAAAGCCGAACTTTGCGCGGGTGTAGCCGATATCTGCCACCACCTCGCGGACGACCTTCTGGAAGTCCACATAGCAGCTGGTGGTGATCTCGCCCATAATGTGCACAAGGCCGGTGGATGCGCAGGTCTCGCAGGCCACGCGGGCGTTGGGGTCGTGGGTCAGGATCTCGTCCAGGATTGCATCAGAGATCTGGTCGCAGATCTTGTCGGGATGTCCCTCGGTGACGGACTCCGAAGTAAACAGGTGTCTAGCCATTTTTTGCCTCCTAAATGTTGCAGTTGCGTGTATTTACCATTCCATCAAGTTTGTTCTGAAAAATAAAAGCGCCCAGAGCCGAAAGCTCTGAGCGTTGCACTCTTATCTTCCGGTTTCCCGCAGGATTTGGCACCTTACGCTCTCGCGCAGGTTGTCGGGCTTCACAGGGCCTGTCCCCTCAGCCGCTCTTGATAAGTCGGTATTCAATTGGTACGCCACATATTCTATCATTGCAGCGTCAGATTGTCAAGATAAGTCGCACTTATTTTAGACATTCCTTTTAAATTGATGGAGCATTTCCCTGCTCCGGTGCGGCGTGGCCGTCCCGGGCGGCGTGGAAAGCGCGCTTTTCCGCGTACATCCGCTGATCCAGCTCCACCAGAAACTTCTCCACGCTGCCGCCCTCGTACTTTGCCACACCGGTGGAGAAGGACAGCTGAAAGCTGCCCGCCGGAGCGGTGGCGTTATAGTGCTGCACCCGCTGCTCGATGGCGGTGCAGATCTCGTCCAGCAGCTCCTCCGAGCCGTGACGGATCAGCACCATGAACTCATCGCCGCTCATGCGGATGGCTACCGAGTTTGCCACCAGCGCCCCGGACAGGATGTGCCCGATCTCCTGAATGGCGCGGTCGCCCTCGGCGTGACCGTAGGTGTCGTTGATCTCCTTGAAGCAGTTCACGTCCATCATGATGCCGTAAACGTCCTTCTCCTGTGTGGCGTGGATGCGGTCCAGACAGTAGTTCATGTACTTGCGCCCAAACAGGCCGGACAGTTCATCGGTATAGCCGCGCAGGCTGCGGGTCTGGCTGTCCACAAGCACAAAGGCGATGGACACCGACAGCCAGCCGAAGGCCATGCCGTAGAATGCGCCCTGCAGCAGCGTGCCCACCGCACAGGTGACCACAAAGTAGTACACCGGGAAGAACTCCACCGTAATGCCATCGTGCTTGGCCTTATGCACCTGCCACACGCTCTCGGCATAATAGCCGAACAGCAGCAGATACAGCAAAATGTTCAGTGGGCCCCGATGGTAAACGTTGTCTGCCGAAATGGAAAAGATCCACCCCGTGCCAAAAAGGTTTGCCACCAGCAGCACCAAAAGCGCCAGCAGCGGCGCGCCCAGCAGCAGGTGCCTTCTGCGCAGGCGTCCAATGCTGCGGTAGACCCGGAAGTCCACATACAAGCACCACGCATAGCCCACGCACACGGTAGCGCCGGTGCAGACGGTGTTGGTCAGGTACAGCCAGAACCGGCTTGCCGCGCCGGGCACGCCGTCCAGCAGAAAGCTGATCGTCTCTGTGGCCTGTGCCAGCAGCGTCACCACCAGAATCCGGCAAAACAGCTCTGTTCCCACGCTGTTTTTACTCTCGCCGCGCACCCGCAATAAAAGCAGAAAGCTTACCAGCACCGCCCCTGTGCCATTGGCCACAAGGATCTCGGGTATATTCATTGCATTTCCTCCTCTGCCCGCCTTGCCCCACAAGGCGAACAGCCCCTATTTTATACAATACCTATTTATATTATACACCCTGCTACACTCTGCTTGCAAGGCTTGGGCGCAAAAAAGGCCGCTGCACAGCAATTTGTGCAGCAGCCCTTGAGAGATCATCCTTTGCAGTTCAGCCAAGCCCAGAGCTTTGCCGAAATACATTTTTTGCAGAAAACTTAATAGCCCTTTGCCTGCTCGCCGTTCAGGATCTTGACAGCGCGGGAGGTGCCCAGACGGTCAGCGCCCAGTGCAAGGAAAGTCTCCATATCCTCCACGGTGGAAATGCCGCCGGCAGCCTTGACCTTGCAGCGGCCATGCACGCCCTTGACCATCAGCTCCACGTCGTGGAAGTTTGCACCTGCGGTAGAGAAGCCGGTGCTGGTCTTGATGTAGTCGGCACCGGCCTCGCAGACGATGTCGCACATCTTTTCCTTTTCTTCCTCGGTCAGCAGGCAGGTCTCAATGATGACCTTCAGAATCTTATCGCCCACAGCCTGCTTCACGGCACGGATGTCCTCACGGACAGCATCGTACTCCTTGTTCTTCAGGCGGCCGATGTTGATGACCATGTCCACCTCGGCTGCGCCGTTGGCGATGGCAGTCTTGGCTTCAAAGGCCTTGCTGGCGGTATCCATGGCACCCAGAGGGAAGCCCACCACGCAGCACACGGGGATGCGGCCCGCCATATACTCCACAGCCTGCTTGACGTAGCAAGTGTTGATGCAGACGGATGCGGTGTGGTTTGCAATGGCTTCGTCACACAGCTGCTGGATCTGGGGCCAAGTGGCCTCCGGCTTCAGCAGGGTATGATCGACATGGGACAGGATCTCTTCGCGGTTCATGTTCGTTCCTCCGTTGTTTTACTTGCTGGCACGGCGCACCTTTGCCATGCCCACAGCGCTCAGTGCGATCGCAGTCACCGATGCCGTTGCACCAATGATGCCCAGCACCAGACCGGAAACCAGGAATGCGAACCCTTTCAGACCACGTTTCATAATACCGTACCTCCTAAATTATATTGGATATTTTCTCCGCCTGCGGCGGAGAAAATATCTCACTTACGATTTTTAAAGATGATCAGCTTGCTGAACACATAGTTCAGCACCACGACCACCACGTTGGAGAATACCTTGACGCACAGACCCCACAGCTCCTGCGCGTTATAGCTGACAAAAATCGCCGTAGGGCCGTCTGCACCGCCAATGATGACAACACCTGCTGCCGATGCTGCTGCCGAAGCCGCCGCGCCGGTATAGCTTACCCCGGACGGGATAAAATGTCCGATCAGACCGTCCATCAGCGCCGCGCCCTGCGCAGCCAGCAGGTTGCCGCCCACGATCATGATAGCGGCATCCAGCACCATGGTGCCCAGACGGCAGGTGACAAAGGTGCCAAACTCTTTTGCCATGGCTTTGCCGGTGGTCTTGCTGCGGAACACGAACGCCCGGTTGGTACAGTAGGCAAACAGGATGCACAAAGCGTTATCCAGCACATTGCCCCAGCTGTTGGCTGCGGTATAGCCGAACAGTCGGCTGAACAGCGCGTACAGCACAATATTCAGCAGGGTGGTCAGCACGCCAAAGATCAGGTAACTAAGCACTTCCCAGTGCTTTTTGAAGAATTTTATCATGGCTTTGTTAACAAAAACAGCCCCGCCGCCGTTTTCCCGGCAACGGGGCTGCAGATCGCATTGTGTCAGAAGCTATGCTTTTGCACGAAGGGCTGATTACTCAGCGTCGTTGTTCAGCAGAGCCTTCATGGACAGGCTGATGCGCTTCTTATCGAAGTCAACATCCAGCAGCTTCACATCGACCATATCGCCGACCTTCAGTGCGTCGGAGACCTTCTCAACGCGGTCATTGCTGATCTCGCTGATGTGGACCAGACCGTCAACACCCGGCAGGATGCGGACGAATGCACCAAACTTGGTCAGAGAAACGACCGGAGCATGGAAGGTGCTGCCGATGGGGTAGTTGTTCTTCAGCTGCTCCCAGGGGTTGTCCTCGGACTTCTTGTAGCCCAGAGAAACCTTGTGGTTCTCGGTGTCGATGTCCTTGACATACACTTCGATGGTGTCGCCAACGGAGACGACCTCGGAGGGGTGCTTGATGCGGTTCCAGCTCAGCTCGCTGATGTGGCACAGGCCGTCAACACCACCGATGTCAACGAATGCACCATAAGAGGTCAGGCTCTTGACAACGCCGGTGTAGGTCTTGCCCACCTCAACGTTTGCCCAGAACTCCTCGCGCTTTGCCTTGTTCTGCTCAGCGGTCACCTTGTTGATGCTGCCCACGATCTTGCGGCCGGAGCACTCGGTGACGACCAGCTGAACGTGCTGGCCGACCAGAGCAGTGTAGTCCTCGTCGCGGCGCATAGTGGCCTGAGAACGGGGAACGAACACCTTGACGCCCTTGACGTTGACGACAACGCCGCCCTTATTGAACTCGGTAACATCGCCCTCGACGACTTCACCGGATTCTGCTGCCTTGGCGATCTCTTCCATGCCCTTGCGAGATGCGAGCTTCTTGCGGGAGAGCTGGATGACGCCATCCTGATCCATAACCTTCTCGACGATGAGGTCCAGCTCATCGCCAACCTTCACCAGGTCTTCGACCTTGGCGGAGGAATCATCGGTCAGCTCGCTCAGCTTGACAAAGCCGGTCTGCTTCGCACCGATATCCACCTGGATCTCGTTGGCAGAGATGCTGGTCACGATTCCTTTCACAATACTGCCTGCATGAACTCGCTTTTCTTCGGATGCGTTCAGCATCTCCTCAAAGCTCATGTTGTCATTGATTTCTGCGCTCATACTGTTAAGTACCTCCTCAATAATAGACGATGGCGTTGAAGCCCCGGCTGTCACGCCCGCCACTTTAACATCTGCAAACCATTCCGGCCGAAGTTCGCTCGCTGTTTCGACCGTTACGGCACGCGTGTGTTTTGCGGCGACCTGTACCAGCTTTTGGGTATTGGAAGAATGATGACCGCCAATGACAACAACAATGTCGCATTTTTGGCTGAGGTCTTCCGCTTCCTGTTGCCTCGCCCACGTCGCATTACATATTGTATCAAAAATTCGGGCGTTTGTATAGGCTTTTTTGAGAAACTCCGAACTTTCTTTCCATTTTGTAACCTGAAATGTGGTCTGTGCAACTGCAAAAAGGGGTTTTTGGGGGTCAGAAGGGCCGTTCCACGCCTCTAACTCGGCTAAATCGGCAAAAACGAACACCTCGCCCCGGGTGTGTCCCACAATGCCCTGCACCTCCGGGTGGGTCTTATCCCCCGCCACCAGCAGCACCGCACCCTCTTTTTCGGCCTCGGCGGCAATGCGCTGGATCTTCTGCACAAAGGGGCAGGTGGCGTCATGGTACGGGATGCCGCGCGCGGCCAGTTCATCGTAAACGCTGCGGGGCACGCCGTGGCTGCGGATGACTACCTCGCACCCGGCGGGCACATCCTGCACAGTGTCCACTACCTGTGCACCCTTGCGCCGCATATCCTCCACCGCCTGCGGGTTGTGGATCAGCGGGCCCAGTGTTGCCACCTTATGCCCCTCGGCCAGCAGGCCGTAGGTCAGTTCCACGGCACGGTTCACACCAAAGCAGAACCCCGCCGTTTTCGCCAAATGGATCTCCATCTCTTACGCCCCCATCTTTTCCCATGCTTCCAGCAGTGCCTGCTTGTTGGCACGGAGCTTTTTGGTGTCCCGGCGGCCCTCCATGGCAAACTGCACTGCGGGCATCGGCTCGCCGTAGATCACCCGCACCTTGCAGAACAGGTGCATCCTTCCGTCCGGGGTGTCGTACAGGATGCGGCAGGGCACAACGTCCACCCCCGCCTCGGCGGCAATGACGAACAGGCCGCTCTTGGGGGGTAGAAGCTTGCCCTCCTTTTCGCGGGTGCCCTCCGGGAAGATGAGCAGCGTTTTGCCCTGTTTGCAGGCTTCCACCGTCTGGGAAATGACCGCCATCTCGTCCTTGGTGCCGCGGACGCACACGCCGCCGCAGCAGCGGAAGAACCACGTCAGGAAGGCGTTGATCTCGAACAACTCCTTTTTGGCGAACACCACCATCCGCCTGCCCCACCGGGTGACAACGATGAACACCGGGTCGATGGCAGACACATGGGTGGGCGCAAGGATATAGCCCTTCGTCTGCACCTTTTTCAGGTTTTCACGCCCCTCCACCCGGATGCGGAAACCGATGTGCCACACAAGCCATGCAAGGGGCACCAGAATATAATATAGTACCATTTTTTATTCCTGTCCTGTTTGTTTTATCCGCCGATCTTTTTGGCAATGATCTGCTTCATAGCGTCAAGGCTCTGCTCAAAATCCAGCGCCGAGGTATCCAGCAGCACGGCGTCCTCTGCCTGCTTCAGCGGAGCGGCGGCGCGGTGGGTGTCCTGATAGTCCCGCTGCTTCACATCTGCCAGCACTTCCTCGTAGGGGGTGTCGATGCCCTTGGCCTGATACTCCTTCCAGCGGCGGGTGGCGCGTGCCTCCGGGCTGGCGGTCAGGAAGATCTTCACCGTAGCGTCCGGCAGCACCACCGTGCCGATATCCCGGCCGTCCATCAGCACATCCTGCTTTTTTGCCATGCTGCGCTGCAAGTCCAGCAGAAATGCCCGCACCGCGGGGTTTGCGCCCACGGCAGAGGCCGCCATGCCCGCGGCTTCGGTGCGGATGGCGGCACTCACATCCTCGTCCTTTAAGTAAATGTGCTGCTCGCCCGCAATGGAGGCCAGCCGCAGCTCGATCTGGGGCAGCAGAGCATCCACCGCTGCGTTGTCCTTGGGGTCCTTGCCCGCGCGCAGGGCGTACAGGCCGATGGCGCGGTACATTGCACCGGTGTCCACATAGATATAGCCCAGCTCTGCCGCCAGACGGCGTGCCAGAGTGGATTTGCCTGCACCCGCAGGCCCATCAATTGCAACAGATACCATGATATGTTCTCCTTATTTATATATAGTACACAGGAAATTGGCTGCGCTGTTTTTACAGGTTATTCGCAAAGCTTTGTGCGGTGCAGAAAGCGATCTGCAGATTGTAGCCGCCGGTGTAGGCGTCCACGTCCAGCACCTCGCCCGCAAAGTACAGTCCCAGCGCCTTTTTGCTCTGCATGGTCTTGGGGTCTACCTCCCGCACCGATACGCCGCCGCTGGTGATGACTGCGTGGGCAAGGTCGCCCCGGGCGTCAATGGACACCTGCCAGTGCTTGACCAGCCGCACCAGCTCCCGCTTCTGCTCCCGGGTGATCTGGTTTGCCTTGGTGGCGGGGTCAATGCCCCAGCGCGCCACCATGACCGGCTGCATACTGGAAGGCAGCAGCTTGACCAGCGCACCCTGCGCCGCGTGGTTTGCCAGCAGGGCAAAGTCCCGGGTGATGCGGTCGTACAGCTGCTCCTCGCTCAGGGCGGGCTTCAGGTCGATCTCCGCGATGTACCTGTGCTTTTTCATATCCCCCAGATGGCTGGACGCGCTCAGGGTCAGCGGCCCGCTGATGCCAAAGTGGGTAAACAGCATCTCGCCCTGCTCGTCAAAGATGGCCTTGCCGTCCTCCAGCAGGGTCAGGGTGACGTTTTTCAGCGCCAGACCCATCATCTTTTTGCAGTCCGGGTCGCGGCTGACAAGGCTGACCAGACTGGGCACCGGCTCCACAAGGGTGTGTCCCGCCTGCTGCGCCAGCTTGTAGCCATCGCCGGTAGAACCGGTGGTGGGGTAGCTTACGCCGCCGGTGGCCACCAGCACCGCATCCGCCCGGTACTCCCTGCCGGAAGTGCCCCGCACGCCCACGCAGCGCAGCGCCGGGCCTGCCTTTTTCTTTTTGGGGTGGCGCGGGTTTTCCGCTGCCGCCGGGGCGGGCTCTGCCTCCGGCACGATGTCCTCCAGCAGCAGCTTTTTTGCGCCATCATAGACGATGTCGGCGTCCTGCGCATAGCGCAGCAGCGCCTGCCGGATCTCCTCGGCCTTATCCGATACCGGGAACACCCGGCGGCCGCGCTCCACCTTCAGCTCCACGCCAAGGCCTTCGAACAGTTCCATGGTCTTTGCCGGGGGGAACGCTCCCAGCGAGGAGTACAAAAAGCGCGGGTTCGTGCGCACATGGCGCAGAAACTCCTCTGCCGGGCAGTCATTGGTCACATTGCAGCGCCCCTTGCCGGTGACAAGGATCTTCTGCCCGGGCTTCTCGGTATGCTCCAGCACCGTCACCTGATGTCCCTGCCGCACGGCAGCACCCGCCGCCATCAGTCCGGCTGCCCCGGCTCCCACGATCAAAACCCTTGCCATCTGTCATCCTCCCAAAATCGCCTGTTGATTCTATTGTATCATACCAGAAACCCCGCGCAAAAGCAATGCAGCGCCGCAGGAAATGAATGGATTTTCGGTTCCACACCCTCTTGACAAAGCCGCCGGGCCGCTGTATTCTTTTTACAGACCGTCAGTTTGTAAAAAGGAGCATCTGCCATGCCGCGCAACAAATACCCGGAACAGACCGTTGAAAAGATCCTGGACGCCGCTGCCCTGCTCTTCCTCCAGAAGGGCTACCAGAATACCACCCTGCAGGACATCATTGATGCCACAAAGCTTTCCAAAGGGGCGGTGTACCATCACTTCCGCTCCAAGGAGGAGATCGCGCAGCGCGTCGGTGACCGTTTGGGCGACCAGATGTGGGAGCCGCTGCGCCATATCCGGGACGACCCGGCCCTGACCGGGCTGCAGAAGCTGCAGGCGGTGTTTGCAGTTTCCTTTGCCGGGCAGCGGCAGCAGCAGATCGCGCAGACCTTGCCGCACCTGTGCAGCAACCCGCAGTTCCTTGCCATGGAGTTGACCAACATTGAAGCGCATCTGGCCCCGGAGTGCATTGCACCCATGATCCGGCAGGGCATGGCGGACGGCTCCATCCACACCGCCGATGCCAATGCACTGGCCGAAGCGCTGTTCGTGCTGGCAGACATCTGGCTTTCTCCCCAGACGCGCCCCACCACACCGACCGAGCAGCGGGCGCGGAACCTCGTGTTTCAGCAAATGACCCATGCACTTGGGCTGGATCTTTTGACGGACGCACAGGCCGAACAGCTGGTGCAGCTGTGCACACCGGTCAAAGACTGAATTTCCCGGGCGGAACGCTCCGCCTTTTTTTGTATGTAAATACAGACCGGCAGTCTGTAAATAAAAAAGCAGGAGGTTTCCATGAACACTTTTATCCTTATCGTCCTCGGACAGATCGTCTCCCTGTTCGGCAATGCCGCCCTGCGGTTTGCGCTGCCGCTGTATCTGCTGCGGCAGACTGGTTCTGCCGCGCTGTACGGCGGCATCACCGCTCTGGCCATGCTGCCCGCCCTTGCTGGAATGCTGACCGGCGGCGCGCTGGCAGACCGCTGCCGTAAAGCCCGCCTGATGGCACTGCTGGATCTGGTGACCGCCGGTATTTCGGCGGCAGCCGCTGCTGGGTTGCCGCATCTGCCCCTGCTTCCGCTGGTCCTGACAGTGCTGGGCAGTCTGTACGCCATTCAGGGGCTTTACCAGCCCGTGGTACGCGCCTGCCTGCCTCTGCTACTGAACGGCACCCAGCTGCTGCGCGGCAACGCAGTCATCCAACTGGTGGATACCGTGGATGAGCTTCTCGGTCCCCTGCTGGGTGCTGTTCTGCTGGAGCACCTCGGCATCCGGGGTCTGCTGGTGCTCTGCGGCTGCTGCTTTGCACTTTCTGCCGGGATGGAGCTCTGTCTGCGCATCCCACAGGATGTCCCATATGACACAAAGCTCTCCGTCCGTTCTCTGTGGGCCGACCTGCGGGAAAGTGCGCAGTTCCTCACCGGGCAGGCTGCGGTGCTGCGGTTAGCTGCCGCCATGGCGGCTGTAAACCTGCTGGAAGTCCCCGCCCTCACCGTAGGTGTTCCGGTGCTGGTGGTACAGACTTTGCAGAAAAGTGATGCCTCCCTTGGTCTTGTGCAGGCGGTGCTGAGCGCAGGCGGCATTCTGGGCGGCGTGCTGGCCGGAACCATCTTTGTCCGTTATCCCCCCATCCGCAGCGGCACACCTCTTTTGCTGGCGCTCAGCGGCGTGTGCGCCGCGCTGGGTCTTGCCCTCCGGGTGTCAGTGCTGCAGTTCGGCAGCATTCTGGTGCTGGGGGCCGTGTTTATGGCCGTGGCAGCGCTGTTCAATGTATGGTTTTTTGCGCAGCTGCAAGTGCTGGTGCCGCAGGCACAGCTGGGCAAAACTACCGCCTGTTGCGCCGTGCTGGCCTGCCTGACCCAGCCCATCGGGCAGGCAGCCTACGGCATTGCCTTCCAGCACTGGGCCGCACACCCCGCAGATGTACTGCTGGCAGCCGGGGTGCTTTCGGTGCTGGTTCTCTGGCTGCTGCAAACGCGCCGTACCGCCTGACGCAGCAAAAAAGGAGCCGCTGTTGCAGCCCCTTTTATGGTTTGCTTACTCCGGCAGCTTTGCCGGGTCGAGGTAGCTTTCGCCCTGCTTTACCTCCACATGGATGTGGCTCTCCTCGGCGCATTCGCAGCCGACAGTGCCCACCGTGCCAAGCTTCTGCCCGGCGGTCACGGTGTCCCCGGCCTTTACGGCAGGGTCAGCCACACCGCACAGCCGCCAAAGGCGGCCAGCGGCATCCTCCAGCACCACCACGGTGCCCCAGTTGCCCTCTGCCCCGGCAGACACTACCTTGCCCGCCACGGGTGCTGCTACCGCTGCCCCCTGCGTGCAGGCGTAATCCACGCCGTTGTGGGTGCGCCAGTCTCCAAGGGTCTTGTTATACACCAGCTCATCGCCGCTGAAGGCGTTGAGCACGCGCCCCGGCATAGAGGGCGCGGCGGCAGGCTGCGCCGAACTGCTGGCAGGCGAGGATGCGCCTTGCAGTGCCGAGGGTTCGCGCAGCGAACCAGAGCCAGACTGCGCACCAGAGGATGCCCCAGAGGGCGTCTGCTGCGGCACATCTGCCTTGCTGTTTGCAACGTCGGTCACGGGCTGCTGCCATGTGGTGTCCTCCTGTGCGTCCCAGTCCGGTTCTGTTTCCGGGGTGGTCTGTTGGGTGGTGCCGGGGGCGTTTAGTCCATCCAGACTTTTTTGCAGTTCTGCCCGCAGGGCACGCACCGCCCACACCCCTGCCGCAGCCGCAGCCAGCAGGCTTGCGGTCAGCAGCAGAGCAAAGCCCTTGCCGTGCAGAAATTTTTTGATCTGCTCCATGCTTGTTACTCCCATCTGTTCGTTTTGTGTACGGGAACTTTTCTGGGTTTAGTGTGGGACAGCGGCGGGCGGTTTATGCAAGGGGGCAAAAAAGACACGCAAAAAGGCTGAGCAGCCGCTTTTTTGCAGCTGCTCAGCCCTGCTGTATCCCGTTTTTGGTTACTTGCGCGCGATCATTTCGGTATAAGCCAGCACCAGCGGGCCTACGCCCTTGGCATCGTTGCAGACCACCGGCTCGCTGAAGTAGTAGGCCAGAGAACCGTCACGGTGATCCTTGCCGCCCAGACCCGCCACAAGGCAGATGCCGTCCAGCTGCAAGCTGCCGTCCGGGTTCTTGGACAGATACCGGTCGCAGGTGCCGTAGAAAGCCTTCTCCGCCCATGCAGCCATGCGTTTGGGCAGATAGCCCAGACGCACGCCCTTGAGTACTGCGTAGGCAAACAGGGCGGTGCCGCTGGTCTCCAGATAGTTGCCCTCGGCCTCCGGGTGGTCGATGACCTGCCAGAACATCCCGGTCTGCTCGTCCTGGAACTTGTGCATGTCCTCCACAGCCTGTTTGAGCATGGCCATGATGCCGCGATACTCGTTGTACAGCTGCTCGTCCATGCGCTCCAGCACATCCACCATTGCCACAAGGAACCAGCCCATGGCGCGCAGCCAGAAGTTGGGGCTGCAGCCGGTCTCGGGGTCTGCCCAGTACATCTGGCGGCTCTCGTCGTAGCCGTGGTAGTACAGGCCGGTCTTTTCGTCCCGCATGTGCTTTTTGATGTTCATGAACTGCTTGTAGCTGTCGATGCAGCCCTGCATCTTGTTGAAGCGGGTCTCGTACTCCATGTAGAAGGGCTGTGCCATATAGGTGCCGTCCAGCCACACCTGCCACGGATAGATGTCCTTGTGCCAGAAGTTGCCCTCCTTGGTGCGGGGCTGGGTGAACAGCTGGCTGCGGATAGTGTCGATGGCCTTGCGGTACTTCTCGTCCCCGTAGATATCGTACAGGATGAACAGGTTCTTGCCCTGATTCACGTTGTCCAGATTATACTCCTTGGGGTCGTAGGTCTTGATGGAGCCGTCCGGCTGCACAAAGTAGTCGATAAACTCCTTGGAAAACTCCAGATACTTCTCGTCACCGGTGGTCTTGTACAGGCTCAGGCAGGCGGTAATCATGCAGCCGTCGATGTAGTTCCACTTGTTGGGCTTGCCGCTGCGCACCTTCTCGATGTTCCACATCGGTGCCTCGGCGCTGGAATTGGCGATCAGGTAGTCCACATAGTCGCCCAGCATGGACAGGATCTCTTCATGGGTCATGGGTCAGTCCTCCTCAAAATGTCCTACGTTGGCAAAGTGCAGCCGCTCGCCCTCGTAGCCCTCGATCTTCACGTTGTGCAGGTCGATCTCCTTGACGTTCTCGGCATAGATGGCCAGCTTTTTCACCAGCGGACGGTTGTCGGCCATGGCCGCCTGTCCCTCCTTGGCGTTGGGGTCAAAGGTGATACTCACATCCCGCATGGTTACCCGCTCAATGGGCTGCTCCGGCAGGCCGTCAAAGTAGCAGCCTGCAAACTGGGCATCGGTAGCCACGATATTCTCCATGGTCAGGCTGCCCAGCTTGGGGGTGTACTCGTCCACCGGCATCGGCTCGCGGCACTGTACATAGGGGCCGTGGCCGTCCGGGTCGCAGAAGTAGAACATATTGATGACAAAGGGTGCCTTGACGCCCCGCATCTCCACGTTGCGGAACACCAGCCCGTCAATGACAGCGGTGTTGCCGCGGCCCCGGCGGGTCTTGACGCGCAGACCGCGGTCGGTGTGGTCCATCAGGCACTGGGTCACTACCATATCCTTGACGCCGCCGCTCATCTCGCTGCCGATGACGATGCCGCCGTGACCCTTGTCCAGCAGGCAGTTGCGGATGACGGTATGCTCACAGCTGCGCTTCAGCTTCATGCCCAGAAAGACCTTGCTGGCCTTCATGGCGATGCAGTCGTCGCCCACATGGATGTTCATGCCGATGATGCGGATATACTCGCAGCTCTCGGGGTCGATGCCGTCCGTGTTGGGGGCGTTATAGGGGTTGTTGATATTGAAGTTGAGCAGGTCGAGGTGCTTGACAAAGATGGGGTGGATGGTCCACGAATAGCTGTTCTGCACCGTGATACCATGCAGGCAGACGTTCTCGCTGTCCACCGCAGCCACGGCCCGGGGACGCCATGCGATGCGCTTGACCTTGGGGTTCACCCACCAGTCGCCGTTTTCGGCATCGCAGTCCAGCGTGCCCTCGCCGGTCACCACCACGTCATGCACCTGCGTGATGTTCAACAGGCCCGCAAAGCTGTCCAGCGGGTTGCCCTCCCAGCCGGTCAGGTAGTACTCGTCCACTTCGTTCTCGCTGGGCAGCACGCCGGGCAGGATGGGGTAATGGGTGCGGTCGTTGTCGCCCAGCAGCACCGCGCCCTTTTCCAGATACAGGGTGGTGTTGCTCTTCATGAACAGGCTGGCGGTGCGGTAACGACCGGCGGGCACATACACTGTGCCGCCCTTGGGGCAGGTGGACAATGCTGCCTGCAGCCGCACGGTGTTGTCAGTCTCGCCATCGGCCACCAGACCATAGCGGGCAGCATCCACAAAGAAGGTCTCAGCCTCGGTGGTGAAATCCAGCTTCAGGGTCTCGCCCTCGGCCTGCACCTCCACCGTATAGGCGGTGCCGGGCAGCAGGGAGAACAGGGAGAACACGTTGGTGTTGCAGGCTTCGTATACCGTCTTGCCGTTCAGGGCAACGGTAAAGGGGTGTGCCGGACGGTAGCACAGCTCGTTTTCCAGCTCAAAAACGGCGCTGCGGGTCATGGAACGGATCAGGGTCAGATTCATGCGAAATAACCTCCTGTGAGTTTGTCTTGCCCCCACGGGGCAGACGTGGTATCATGAGGAAAAGCGCTCTCCCGGCTACCGGGAGGGCTGTTTCCGGAAAGGATGCGCAAGATGAAAGCGGAACGGGAAAAGATCCATGCAAAGGTAAAAGCGGACACCGTGCGGCTGAACGGCAGCAAGCTGGAGCTGACGGCAGACGAGGAGACGTGCACCTTTCTGCTGGTAAGCGAGGGCAGCTGCACCCTGCAAATGGGGGAAAACAGCCTGCTGGTAAACCCCGGCAGCGCGCTGCTGCTGGGCGCGGGGGACGCAGTGCTCTCTGCCGCCGGTGCAGCCGTACCGGAACTGGTGGGCTGTCGGTTCCCGCTCAGCGCCCTGCACGAGCTGCGCAGCGCCACCCAGCGGGATTTTGCCCGGCTGTTTTTGCCCGGCGAGGTAACGGTGCTGTACGGCCCGGTGCCGTGGGTTCGCCGCCTGCGCACCCTGCTGGAGATGATGCGCGCTGCCATGCCGGAGCAGGACTACCCCGGCGGGCTGTACCTGCTGCTCATCCTGCACTATGTCGAGCAGGAGTGCCTTGCCGAGAGCAGCGCCGCAGCGCGCCCCCGCAACGAGACCATTGAGCAGGTGTGTGCCTACCTTGCCGCCAACTACCGGCAAAAGTTCTCCCTTACCGAGGTGGCGGCGCGGTTCTACCTCTCCCCCTACTATCTCAGCCGCCTGTTCCGGCGGGTGACCGGGCAGTCCATCGTGGACTATCTGAACAACCGCCGCATCGAGGCTGCGCAGAAGCTGCTGGAGACCACCGAGCTGTCCATCAGCGCTATTGCCGAGCAGACCGGTTTTGCCAGCGCAGCCCACTTCCGCCGCGTGTTCCGCGAGGTGATGGATATCAGTCCTTTGCAGTACCGCAAGAAGCAGACGAAATGATGTATCAACCAAAACACCCCCTGTGCCATCCGTTGGGAGCAGCACAGGGGGTGTTGGTCTTGGTCAGATGTTCTTATGGCGCATTAGCCCTTGACGGCACCTGCGGAGATACCTTCAACGAACTGATCCTGTGCACAGAAGAATACGATCAGCTGCGGCAGGATGGAGATGAGGGACAGCGCAAGGATCTTGTTCCATGCAAAGCCGGTATCACCGTCCATAGACAGCTTGACGAACAGGGACATGGGGTATTTGCCGGGGGTGCTGACGTAAAGCAGCGGGCCCATAAAGTCGTTGCAGCTCCACATGAACTGGAACAGTGCGCAGGACACCAGAGCGGGTCCCAGCATGGGCACGATGACCTTGTACAGAGTCTGGAAAGAGGAGCAGCCGTCAATGGCGGCAGCCTCGTCCAGATCACGCGGGACGTTGCGCATGAACTGCACCAGCTGATACACGAAGTAGGTCTCGGTAGCAAATGCGCAGTGCACCCAGATGGCCAGATAGAAGGGGCTGTCCACCCAGCCGAACTTGTTGTACAGCAGGTACTGGGGCACGTTCAGCACGACCTGCGGCAGGAACAGGGTGGCCAGCATGATGTTGAACAGCAGCTTGCGGCCGGGGAAGTCGAAACGGCCAAAGCCGTAAGCGGCAATACAGGCAGACACCACAGTGCAGATCACCTTGGGGATGACATAGCTGTAAGTGTTGAGCATGGCCTGCAGGATGTTGATGGAGCCGCCGAAGTTGTTCAGGGCGTTGCGGTAGCCATCTAGCGTAGGCTTTTTGATCCACAGGCTGATGCCTGCAAAGATCTCGCTGTTATCCTTGAAGGTAGCGCTGATCATCCACAGCAGAGGATAGATCATGATGATACCAACTAGGATCAGCACGAAGTACTTAAAGAAGGTCGCGATCTTATTCGATGCTTTCATTCCCATATTGGTCACCTTACCTTTCATCCGAGTAGTAGACCCACTTCTTCTGGCTGGTGAACGCAATGATCGTCAGGATGCAGACGATGATGAACATGATCCATGCCAGAGCAGAAGCCATGCCCATGTCGTAGGACTTGAATGCGTAGTTGTAAACCAGCAGGGAGATCAGGGTAGTGGAACCACGGGGACCACCGTTGGTGATGATGTAGGGGCCGTTGAACTCCTGGAAAGCCTGGCAGATCTGAGTGACCAGGTTGTAGAAGATGATGGGGGTGATCATCGGAACGGTGATGGAGAAGAACTGACGCCACTTGCCGGCGCCGTCGATGGTAGCAGCCTCGTACAGGTCTGCGGGCACGCCCTTCAGTGCAGCAAGGAACAGCACCATGGCGGAACCGAACTGCCATATACGCAAAAAGCAGATGATCCACAGCGCGTAGTTGGGGTCAGACAGCCACTCGGGGCCCTGCACCGCACCAAAGGTGACAGCGCGCACCACGGTGTTCAGCAGACCGTCCACGCTGAACACAGCCTTCCACAGCACGGCGATAGCCACAGAGCCGCCCAGAATGGAGGGGATGTAGTACACAGTGCGGAACAGGTTGACGCAGGCGATCTTGAAGTTCAGGATATAGGCAATGAACAGCGCGAAGATCAGCTTCAGGGGCACGGTGATAAAGGCGTACTTGAAGGTGATGATCAGCGCCTTGGTGATCTTTCTGGTGTGGAATGCGGTAATGTAGTTGGCCAGACCAACAAAACTGGTGCCGTCCTTGAAGAAGTTCATATCGGTGAAGCTGTAATACAGCGACTGACCGAAGGGAAACGCCTTAAAGACGAGAAAGCCGATGATCCAGGGAATCAGATAAAACAGACCCTGATACTTATCGACCCATTTCTGGAACGGAGTTCGTGCGCCGGCGGGCGCATTACTTTTTTTCATCCGAAATCCTCCTTTTACAGGATTTGAAGCAGACAGTGCAGCAGGTCACAGACCGGTAACAATTCTTTCAAGGTTTGATAACCATTCTCCGATAAAACAAGGGCACCTGTCGTACGGGCGGCAGATGCCCTTATTTATTTCAGATACTGAATATCCGGTTCTGACCGCTGTCAGAGAGAGGTAAGCTTAGCCGATGGTGTAGCCGACAGACTCCATGCCGTCCAGCAGAGTCTCGACAGCCTCTTCAGGGGTCTGATCGCCGTAGTCGATGTTATCGAACACTTCCTGATAGATGCCGGTGCCGGAAGCCTTCAGGTCGTTGTTCTCGAACAGGGGATCCAGCTTGTTGGTGGTGAAAGCCATGACCTTGGCGTTTGCCTCAGCAACCAGGTCCTTGACAGCGCCGGCGTCCTGAGCGAACTTCAGGCCAGCCTTGGAAGCGGGGATGCCGCACTCAGAACCCATGATGGAAGCGCCCTTTTCCTCGTTCAGCAGGAAGTTGATCAGGGTAGCAGCCTCGGCAACGTTCTTGCAGGTCTTGGTGATAGCCAGACCCATGGACACCTTGGAGAAGCCGCCGTTGTTATCGCCGAACTTGATCTCCTCGCCGACGGTGAAGCCGTCCTTGTTGCTGTCGTCCAGAGCGGAAGAGTACTTGCTTGCAGCGGAATCCCACTCGAAGATGCCTGCGATCTTACCGGTGATCCACTCGTTGGACTGGTGGGTAGCGGTATCGGAGTTTGCAGAGTAGTAGGTCTTCAGGTTCATCATGACGTGGTTGTCCACCAGGCTCTTGATGAAGGCCAGACCCTCAGCGATCTCGTCCTCGGTGTAGTTCAGGGTGGAGGTAACGGGATCTGCCCAGTCCTTGCCGTACTTGGACTCGAGGTAGAACACCATCAGGATCATACGGTCGTATGCGCCCAGGTGCATGGGGTAGTAATCGTCGCCCAGCTTCTCCTGGAAAGCCTTACCGGCAGCCATCAGATCGTCCAGAGACTTGGGGACCTCGGTGATGCCAGCCTTATTAAAGGTGGTCATGTTCCAGTAGAAGATACGGCCGGTCATGGAGACGGGCACGCACTGCTGGCTGTTGGCCACATAGCAAGCGTCCATAGCAGCGGAATCCCACTGGGTCAGGTCGATGAACTTGGAGGTGGTGTTCAGATCCACGAACTTGCTGCCGTCGGCAGAGTAGTTGTACAGCCAGTTCCAGTTCACCTGGCAGACATCCTGAGCGTTGCCTGCGATGAAGGCAGCAGCCATCTTCTCTTCCCAGCCGGACCATGCGGCGAAGGTGGGCTCCACGGTGATGTTGGAGTGCTCAGCCTGGAAAGCCTCCAGAGCGCTCTGGTAAGCAGCGTGACGGCTGTCGCCGCCCCACCAGCTGATGCTCAGGTTGACGGGGCCGTCAGACAGGGCCAGGCTCTCGTCTGCGGAAGCAGCGGGGGCCTGAGAAGCAGCGGAAGAAGCGGTGGAAGAAGCAGCGGGCTTGCTGCCGCAGGCAGCCAGCAGACCTGCAGCACCGACAGCGCCGGTAGCCATCAGGAAGTTACGACGAGAAATTGCCTTGCTCATTTTTGTTCTCCTCCTAATAGAAAACATCTTCATGTAGGGGGCCTGCACATGCCCCCTTGTATACAATTATGATAACAAAAGCCACTGAAAAAAGAAAGATGCAAATTACAGTGATACGGGATAAAAACGTACAAATATTGCCCTTGTTTTCGCGTGCAATTCGACGTCCTTGCCGAAATGAATAAACTTGCGCTGAAAAACTGTGCAACTTGTATACTTCAATGACTTGCATAAAAATCTGGGATGCAACAAGGGCAGAACAGGAAAAATCTCAATAATTCCTGTTACATTTACCGTTCCGCCTGTAATTTTTTGTGCTCTGCCGTCCCCCGTCGCTCTCTTCTTCTCCCATTCCCTCTCCCCTCCGTCGAGTAACTGCCCGGTCCGAACTGATATATCAATAGTGCAAAAAACGTGCGAATTCCGCCCGGTTGATATATCAGTTCCTCTCGCAAAATGCAACAAATTGATATATCAGTCTGTATACAGCCTGTTGGAGACTCTGGCGGGGAACCCCTTCCGCAAATCACGCAAAAAAGCCGCTGCACCCGGCGCGGTACAGCGGCTTGTATACAACATAAAAGTATCTCAGTTTTTCCTTGCAGCGTAAAACGCCCGCCGTGCCTTGAAGTAGCACTGGGGGCACATGCTGACATACTGCACATCGTTTTCAAGGTCGATGGCTACCTGCTCGCCCTCAAAGACGAACCGTCCGTTCACCTTGCGGCAGTTGCAGATGGCCTTGCGCCCGCAGGTGCAGATGGTCTTCATCTCCTCGATGGTGTGCGCCAGCTCCAGCAGACGGGTAGAACCCGGGAAGCCCTTGAGGGAAAAATCTGCCCGCAGACCGTAGCAGATCACCGGGATGTTCAGATCTACCGTGATCATGAACAGCTGCTCGGCCTGCTCCGGGGTAAAGAACTGGCTCTCGTCGCACAGCACACAGGCCAGCGGCCCGGAAGCAGCGTTTGCCGCCTGCACAGCTTCGAACACGTCCAGCTCCGGCGGGATCAGCAGGTCTGCCTTGCGGCGCACGCCCAGACGGCTCACCAGTTCTCCGCCGCCCTTAGTATCCACCTGCGGCTTCAAAATGAGCACCTTCATGCCCTGCTCTTCGTAGTTGTGTGCCACCTGCATCAGCGCCGTGCTCTTGCCGCTGTTCATGGCACCGTAGCGGAAATACAATTTTGCCATGCCGTCACTCCTGATTGCGCAGACGGTAGCCCAAGCTCATCAGGCTGTCGCCCAGATGGACGTTTTCCACCACCACATTGGGGTACGACACCGACAGGTCATAGTGGGAGAAGTTCCAGAAGCCCTCGATGCCCAGATCCACCAGCCGTCCGCTGACCTGCTGTGCACCATCACGGGGTACACAGAGCACCGCCACCTTGGGCTTGTTTTCCTCGCAAAAGGCCTCCAGCTCGTCAATGTGCCGGATGCGGATACCGCTGATCTCCTTGCCTACCTCGTTCTCGGCCACGTCAAAGGCCGCGATCAGCTTGTAGCCGTTGGTGTCGGTGGTGATAAAGCGGCTCACAGCCTTGCCCAGGCGGCCGCAGCCGATCAGAATGGTGGGCAGACGGTCGCCGTTGCCGAACAGCAGACTTTCCAGAATGGAAAGCAGGTTCTCCACCGAGTAGCCGATGCCCTGCCGTCCGTTCACGTCACCGATGCAGTTAAAGTCCTGCCGCACCTGCGAGGCGGTGGTGCCCATCTGAGAGGCCAGCTCCCGGGAGGAGATGCTGGTAATGCCATCGGCCTGCAAGGAGCGCAGATACCGGTAATATTTGGGGAGACGCTTGATCACAGGGATCGATGCTTTCTGGGGGGTGTTCATAGCAAAATTCTCCTTTCTGCCCAACGCGCTGCAGCTTCTGCCGCCATGCAAGGGGCTTCTTTGCGCGCAGAGAGATGTTCCGTTTTATCCTGTTATATTATTTAAAGTATACAGCATGAAAGGCGAATGTCAAATACCTATTTGTAAAAAAGCAAAAAATTCACAAAGTTTTTTGTATTCGCTCTCCTGCATACTTCCCCGGCAGCCGGGGGATACTGACCCCACAAAGACCCTGCTACGGAAGGAGAACGCGCATGGATACGGCAAAAGACACCCCCGCAGAGCAGCACCGGATGGAAAAAGAGGATATTGAGGATCTGGGCACGGTCACCCTGAGCCGGGGCGGTCATGTCATCCACTGCCTGACCGTCATCGGCCAGATCGAAGGGCACACCGAAGCGCCGCAGGGGCAAAAGACCACCAAGTACGAGCACGTCATCCCCCAGCTGGTGGCGGTGCAGGAGGACCCCCGCATCGAGGGGCTGCTGGTGCTGCTGAACACGGTGGGCGGCGATGTGGAGGCCGGCCTTGCGCTGGCAGAACTGATCGCCAGCATCTCCAAGCCCAGCGCCACGCTGGTGCTGGGCGGCGGGCACTCCATCGGCATCCCGCTGGCGGTCAGCGCGCGGCACAGCTTCATCGTCCCCACCGCCACCATGACGGTGCACCCGGTGCGGCACTCCGGGCTGATCTTAGGCGTCCCGCAGACCATGCACTGCTTTGAGCAGATGCAGCAGCGCATCACCGGCTTTGTGGCCGCCCACAGCGGCATGCCGGAAAAGCGCTACACCCAGCTGATGCTCCACACCGGGGAACTGGTCATGGACATGGGCACGGTGCTGGACGGACGCCGTGCCGTAAAGGAAAAGCTCATCGACGAGCTGGGCGGTCTTTCGGACGCGCTGGCGTGGCTGTACGGGGAGATCGAACGGGGGTAAGGCCTTGCGTCTCCCCGCCGGACGATTTGAACTGCGCTCCGCGTTCGCTTTGCGCAGGAACAGCGGAAAAATTATTTTTTATTTCGCGTTTGTCGCGCTTTGCGGAGCGCTCCAAACGCCTTTTCACGAGAGGGGCTGGGTTCGTTCCATTTTCCTCAAGAAAAACAACATTATGGTTTGCCATTTTTGCCCTTGCGTGGTACAATAATAGAATCAATTATTGTGTCTATGGGAAGTTGGGGAACAGAGTAGAATGGCAACGAAAAAACGAAAATCAACGAAACGGCGTACTGCTGCCCGCCGTAAAAAGGCAGAGCAGCGGCTTCCGGCAGGGCTTGGCACCCTGTTCGGCGGCCTGCTGCTGATGGTGCTGGCCTTTGTGCGGGGCGATTCCGTATGGCGGGTGCTCCATGATGTGCTGTTCGGGCTGTTCGGCTGCGGCAGCTTTGTGCTGGGTGCAGCCGTGTGCTGTCTGGCCGTTTTGTACACCCGGGGCGAGGAGCTGCTGTCCCGCATCCTCAAGCTGGTGCTGGGGCTTATCTTTGTCTGCGGCACGGTCATCGTGTTTTCCGATATCCAGCCGCAGGGGCTGTCGGCGCTGCAAATGCTTTCCGCCTGCTACGCCAACGGCGTCAATGCATGGCTCTCCGGCGGCGCAATGGGCTTTGTGTTGGGCGGCGTGCTGCTTTTGCTGTGCGGACGTCCGGCAGCAAATCTCATCATGGTCGTGCTCTTGCTGTGCGGCAGCCTGTACATTTTTGATATCACCCCCGCCGAGGTCTGGGTCTGGCTGTGTGCCGTCACCGGCGGTATCCACGCCCGCGGCGCTGCCTTTGCAGAGCAGCGCTCTGCCCGCCGCGCCGAGCGCGCCGCCATCCGGCAGGCAGAGCGGGAGATCGACGAGGAATACGACGAAATCGAGGACGAGCCGCTGGACGAGGAGGACGAGCCTGCCGGGCTGCATCTAGGGGTGCCGGACTGGATGTCCGGTGTGCTGCGCTGGGGACACAAGGTAACGCAGGAGATGGAGGCAGACGCTGCGGACACCGAAGCTGCGCCCGCCGCCCCTGCCCAGCCGGAGCCTGCCGCGCCGCCCATCACCCCGGTGCGGGTCAGCGTTGCCCATCCCCGCGCCGCCTTTGATGTAGACCTTGGCCCCGACCACACCGCCCTCTCCGAGGGCGGCAGCGAGCCCATTGAGCCGCTGATCGTCGGGCCGGGCGGCACCTTCGGGCAGGACCCGCTGCGCCCTGCATCCAAGCCCACGCCGCCGCCCATCGTGGCAGACCCGGTAGTCGCCTCTGCGGCAGATTTCTTTGCCAAAGATGCCCCCCAGCCGGAAGAGCCTGCCCCCGCTTTTGATACGCCCATCGTCCAGCCGGCAGCGCCGGTGGTGCAGCCGCAGATGCCCACGCAGCCGGAGGCTGCGCCTATCCAGCCCGCCGTGCCCCGGGTGAGCGCCGAGAACGCCGTGGCGTTCCGCTCTGCGCCGGACGAGGACGGCTGGATCAGCATCACCGCCGAGCCGGTGGAGGAAAAAGACATCAACTCGCTGGTGGCAGCGGCCATGGAAAAGCCCGCTGTCTCCGAGCAGGCAGCCGCCACCGCACCCGCCGAGGAGACCGAGCCGGTGGACCGCTACGAATACCAGTACCCGCCCATCGAGCTGTTTGAAAAAACGCAGGAGGAGAGCGACCCCGGCGCACAGGAGGAGCTGAAGGCCAACGCCCAAAAGCTGGTGGACACGCTGGAAAGCTTCGGCGTGCGCACCCGGGTGCTGGATATCTCCCGCGGGCCCTCTGTTACCCGATACGAACTGCAGCCCATGGCGGGTGTGAAGATCAGCCGCATCACCTCGCTGGCAGACGATATCGCCCTGAACCTTGCGGTGGCGGACGTGCGTATGGAAGCCCCCATCCCCGGCAAGCCCGCCGTGGGCATCGAGGTGCCCAACCACAAAAAGACCGCCGTTTCCATCCGCAGCATCTTTGAGAGCCAGAGCTTTCTGCGCATGACCTCGCCGCTGGGCATCGCCCTTGGCAAGGACATTGCCGGTGTAGCGCAGGTGACCGACCTGTGCAAGATGCCCCACCTGCTCATCGCGGGCAGCACCGGCAGCGGTAAATCCGTGTGCGTGAACAGCATCATCATGAGCCTGCTGTTCCGCTCCAGCCCGGAGGACGTGAAGCTGCTGCTCATCGACCCCAAGGTGGTGGAGCTGGCCGAGTATAACGGCATCCCCCACCTGCTGATGCCCGTTGTCACCGAGCCCCGCAAGGCCGCCGGTGCACTGGGCAGCGCGGTGCAGGAGATGGAGCGCCGCTACCGCCTGTTTGCGGAGAACAATGTGCGCGATATCAAGTCCTTCAACAAGCTGGCTGCCGAGCAGCCGGAGCTGGAAAAGATGCCCTACATCGCCATTATCATCGACGAGTTGGCCGATTTGATGATGGTGGTGGGCAAGGACGTAGAGGATTCCATCTGCCGCATCGCCCAGAAAGCCCGTGCCGCCGGTATGCACCTGATCGTTGCCACCCAGCGCCCCAGCGTGGACGTGATCACCGGCCTGATCAAGGCCAACATCCCCAGCCGCATCGCCTTTGCGGTGTCCAGTCAGGTGGACAGCCGCACCATTCTGGACGGTGCCGGCGCAGAAAAGCTGCTGGGTCAGGGCGATATGCTCTTTATGCCCGTGGGCGCACCCAAGCCCACCCGCATTCAGGGCACTTTTGTGCGGGATGAGGAGATCAGCCGTGTGCTGGACTTCATCAAATCCAGCGCCACCGTGCAGTACGACGAGGCCATGATCGAGGCCATGGAAAAGCACGCCATTCAGGACGGCAAAAAGGGCGGCGGCGGTGCCGACGCCGAGGAGGACGCAGGCTCCGACCCCATGTTCAAGCAGGCCGTGGACGTGGTCATCGACGCCGGTCAGGCCTCCACCAGCCTGTTGCAGCGCCGCTGCAAGCTGGGCTACGCCCGCGCCGCCCGCATCATGGACGAGATGGAGCAAAAGAGCATCATTGGCCCCTACGAGGGTGCAAAGCCCCGCGCCGTGCTCATCAGCCGCCAGCAGTGGCTGGAAATGCAGATGAACCAACCGGAGGAATAATAAAGGAGCATTATGGAACATTCTACTCCCCAGATCTACACCGAATTTCTTCCCATCAGCCGGGCAGACATGGAAGCCCGGGGCTGGGAGCAGCTGGACTTTGTGGTGGTGGGCGGTGACGCCTATGTGGACCACCCCAGCTTTGGCACCGCCATCATCAGCCGCCTGCTGGAGGCCGAGGGCTACAAGGTGGGCGTGCTGGCACAGCCCCGCTATACCGACTGCGAGGACTTCAAGCGGTTCGGCAAGCCCAAGTACGGCTTTTTCATCGGCGGCGGCAACGTGGACAGCATGGTCAGCCACTATTCCGTGGCAAAAATTCCCCGCGCCGAGGACGAATACTCCCCCGGCGGCAAGGCCGGTGCCCGCCCGGACCGCAGCGCCACCGTGTACACCAAGCTTGCCAAGCAGGCTTACCCCGACCTGCCGGTGATCTTAGGCGGTCTGGAAGCCAGCCTGCGCCGGTTTGCCCACTACGATTACTGGCTGGACACCGTGCTGCCCAGCATCGCCGAGGACTCCGGCGCGGATCTCATCAGCTTTGGCATGGGCGAGCACCAGACCGTGGAGATTGCCCGCCGTCTGGCCGCCGGGGAGCCGGTGGAGACCATCACGGACGTGAACGGCACCTGCTACCTGACCGATTTCGACCACCTGCCCCAGCGGTATGTGGAGTGCGCCGGTTTTAAAAAGGTGGCCAGCGATAAGACCGCCTACGCCAAGGCCTGCCGCATCCAGATGGACAATCAGGACGTGGTCAGCGGCCAGATCATCGTGCAAAAGCAGAGCGAAAAGTATCTGGTGCAGAACATCCCCGCAAAGCCGCTGGTGCGCGGAGAGCTGGACAAGGTGTACGCCCTGCCCTACACCCGCCGCTACCACCCCATCTACGAGAGCATGGGCGGCGTGCCCGCCATCCGCGAGGTGCAGTTCTCCATCATCCAGAACCGCGGCTGCTTCGGCGGCTGCAACTTCTGCGCCATCCAGCTGCATCAGGGGCGGCGGGTCACCAGCCGCAGCGCCGACAGCATCGTGGAGGAAGCCGAACGCATGACCCACGAGCCGGATTTTAAGGGCTATATCCACGATGTGGGCGGTCCTACCGCAAACTTCCGCTTTCCCTCCTGCCGCGAGCAGATGCTGCGCGGCATGTGCACCGGCGGCAAGCACTGCCTTGCCCCCACCACCTGCTCCCACATGATCGTGGATCACAGCGACTACCTTAAAATTCTGCGCCGGGTGCGGGAGCTGCCGGGCGTGAAAAAGGTGTTCATCCGCAGCGGCATCCGGTTCGACTACCTGATGGCGGACCCGGACGATACCTTCTTTAAAGAGCTGGTGGAGTACCATGTGTCCGGCCAGTTGAAGGTCGCCCCGGAGCACTGCGCCCCCAACACCCTTGCCTACATGGGCAAGCCGCCCATCGAGACCTTCAACAAGTTCAAGGATAAATTCTACGAGCTGAGCAAGAAGGCGGGCAAAAAGCAGTATCTGGTGCCCTACCTCATGTCCAGCCACCCGGGCAGCACCCTGAAGGACGCGGTCTATCTGGCCGAGTACCTTTATAAGAACCACATGCGCCCGGAGCAGGTGCAGGACTTCTACCCCACCCCCGGCACCGTGAGCACCTGTATGTTCTATACCGGCCTTGACCCCTACACCCTCAAGCCGGTATTTGTGGAAAAGACCCCCGAGGGCAAGGCATTGCAGCGTGCGCTGCTGCAATACTACGAGCCCCGCAACGCGGAAAAGGTGGTCAAAGCCTTGCAGCTGACCCACCGGGAGGACCTGATCCCCCTGCTGGTGCCCGCCGTCGGCCGCCGCGCCGTGCAGCGCACCGCCCGCCGGGCAGAGAGCGCCGAGGTGACCATCCACAACGACGGCACTTATACCGTACATCCCAACCAGAAGGGACGCGGTACCGGCAAAAATGCCCGCACTACCGCCCCGGCAGGCCGTCAGCCCAGCCCGGGCGCGCGCTTTGCGCCCAACTCTGCGCCCGGCCATAAACCCAAGAATAATCAACAGAAAGAGAACGCAACGTGGAAAACCGGAAAGAAGAAAAAGTAACTCTGTTCCCCCGCCGCCTGTTCCTGCGGCTGGCTGCGCTGGCGCTGGCCGCTGTGCTGGTGCTGGGGCTTACCGCCTGTGACAGCCTGCCCGACAGCGGCGGACACACCGTCAAGCCCTCCACCGGGTCAAGCCAGCCCTTTGAAATGCACTTTATTGATGTAGGGCAGGCGCTGAGCGTACTGGTGGAGTGTGACGGACAGTTCATGCTCTACGATGGCGGCAACGTGGACGACGGCAGTCTGGTGGTCTCCTACCTGCAAAAGCAGGGGGTGGAGCAGCTGCAATATGTGTTCTGCTCCCATGCTCACGAGGACCATGTGGGCGGGCTTGCCGCCGTAATGGCAAAGTTCCCGGCGGGGCACGCTTACAGCCCGGTGACCGAGAGCAGCACCAAATGCTTCAATGATTTTGTCAAATACACCCAGCAGCAGGGCTTACAGCTGGAAGTGCCTTCCGTGGGCACGGTCTGGCCGCTGGGCAGCGCCACTGTTACCCTGCTAGGCCCGGTGACCGGGTACAGCGAGACCAACAACACCTCGCTGGTGCTGCGCATCGACTACGGCAACACCAGTTTCCTGCTGACCGGCGACATGGAAAATACCGCCGAGACCGACCTTGTGAACAGCGGTGCCAACCTGAAAGCCGATGTGTTGCAAGTAGGGCACCACGGCTCCAGCACCAGCACCGGATACCTGTTTCTGAACGCTGTTCTGCCGGAAATGGGCGTCATCTCCTGCGGCGCAGGCAACAAGTACGGCCACCCCCACGAGGAGACCCTGAGCATCCTGCGGGACGCAAAGGTGGACGTCTACCGCACCGACCTGCAGGGCACCATCACCATTGGCAGCGACGGCCAGAACTTCACCGTGGGCACCGAGCGCTTTGTGCCGGACAGCCAGCTGAACCCCACCGACCCGTCGTCCTCCAGCACCGCGCAGCAGGCGTACATTGGCAACGTGAACAGCAAAAAGTTCCACCTGCCCACCTGTCCCAACCTGCCTGCGGAAAAGAACCAAGTCCTCTTTTCCAGCTACGATGAAGCCATTGCCGCAGGCTATACCCCCTGCGCAAGCTGCATCAAATAAAAATATTTTTATAAAAAGAAAGATACCGGGCAGCCTACAAAGCTGTCCGGTATCTTTCTTTCATAATCGTTACTGCGCTGCCGGGAACTCCTTCTCCCGCTCTTCCTTCAGGATAGCGGTGGCGCGCTGCATGATGGCAGCGGCGCGGCGCAGCTCGGCGTCCCCAAGCTCGGCACGCATCCGGCGGTAGCAGCGCTGCAAAAGCGCCTGCTCCTCCGCCATCAACTCCACCGCCTTGCTGGAAAGCTCCACATAGGTGCGCCCGGCCTCGCGGTCGGTTTTCCACGTCACAAAACCGCTGTCCTGCAGCTTCTCGATGCCCTTGGAAAGCTCGGTCACCCGCAGCCCCATGGCGGCGGCAAGGTCGGCAAGATAGATCTTTTCGCCGGGATGTGCCTCCTGCTCTACCTTGATATAATACAGGATGAGATAATCTGCCCGCTGGATGGTGCTGAACACCTTATCCACGTTAAGCTCGTGGAGGAAGAACCATTCCCCCTGATGCTGCTGCAACTCTTCCATGCTGATGCCCTCCCTTTATGCCCGCTGGCTGCGCGGGATATAATCGTGGGTGCCGCCAAGGCTCTTGTAGGCCGGGCGGATGATCTTGTTGGCGCTGAGCAGCTCCTCGATGCGGTGGGCGCTCCAGCCCATGACGCGCGCCACTGCAAACAGCGGGGTGTACAGCTCCATGGGGATGCCCAGCATTTCGTACACAAAGCCGCTGTAAAAGTCCACATTGGGGCTGACGCCCTTAAAGATCTTGCGCTCCTGCGCGATAAGCTGGGGTGCCATGCGCTCGATACGGGTATAGAGGGAAAGATCCTTATCCCGTCCCTTTTCGTGGGCCAGCTGCTCCACATAGCCCTTGAACACCACCTCGCGCGGGTCGCTCAGGGAGTAGACGGCGTGCCCCATACCATAGATCAGACCCTTGCGGTCAAAGGCCTCGCCATGGAGCAGCTTTTTCAGGTAGGCTTCCAGCTCCTCGTCGTCCTCGATGTCGTGGAGGTTGTCCCGGATGTTCTGCATCATGTGCATGACCATCAGGTTTGCACCGCCGTGGCGCGGGCCCTTGAGGGAGCACAGCGCCGCCGCCATGGCCGAGTAGGTGTCGGTGCCGGAGGAGGTGACCACGCGGGTGGTAAAGGTGGAGTTGTTGCCGCCGCCGTGCTCGGCGTGCAGCAGCAGTGCCACGTCCAGTACGCGGGCTTCCAGCGGGGTGTACTGCATATCTGGGCGCAGCATCCGCAAAAAATTCTCTGCGGTGGAAAGGCTGGGGTCCGGGCGGTGGATATACATACTGGCGTCTTTTTCGTAGTGATTATAGGCGTGGTAGCTGTATACCGCCAGCATGGGGAAGATGCCCGCCAGCTGGATGCTCTGGCGCAGCACGTTGGCGGTGTCCAAATCTGCCGCCTTGGGGTCGTAGGAAGCCAGCGTCAGCACGCTGCGCGCCATGCTGTTCATGATATCGTGGCTGGGTGCCTTCATAATGACATCGCGGGTAAAGTTGGTGGGCATGGTGCGGCACTCGCCCAGCACCGCACAGAACTGCTCCAGCTGCTCCGGGGTGGGCAGCTGACCAAACAGCAGCAGATATCCCGCCTCCTCAAAGGCAAAGCGGCTGCCGCGGCTGCCGTTGATGAGGTCTTTTACGTCATAGCCGCGGTACAGCAGCTGACCGTCTGCCGGGTGCTTGACCCCGTCCACATACTGGAACGCCCGGATGTCCGAGATGTTGGTCAGACCTGCCAGCACGCCCTTGCCGGTCTCGTCGCGCAAACCGGCCTTGACCCCGAACTCCCGATAGAGGTCCTTGGGGATGCGGTCGTGCTCTGCGCAAAGGGGCTGCTGCTGGTCGAAGTAGCTTAATACATTCTGCAAATGATCCATGTGTCTGGCTGCTCCTTTCCTGTTCGTCCATATCAGTTTCTCATTTTTTAATAGCTTTTATATTACAGAACGGATATTTCGTTGTCAACCAACATTTTGTAAAAAAATATGAAACAATTCAGCCGTAGGGGTCGTACAAATCGTACTCCTCGGTCTCCTGATGCTTCTCTTCCAGCACCTGGATGGCATGCTCCAAGGCGCTCTGGGAGCAGCCGCTCTCGCTTACCAGCGCATGGACGGCGGCGGCAAGGTCGCCGTCAAACAGGGTATCCAGCCGCTGCCGCATACAGTACACGCCGTAAGCCCGCCGGGTGACCAGCGGCACATACACGTTGCAGTTGCCCTGTTTTGCCGACCTGACCCAGCCTTTTTCCTCCAACCGGTAGAGAAAATTCAGCACCGTGGCTGCTGCCCAGCCGGTGGCCTTGAGCTTCTGGCTGATGTCCCGCCGCGCCGCCGCGCCCGGGCACGCCCACACCGCAAACATCACCTGTTCTTCCGCCGCCGAAAGCGGCCGCAGGGTATCTGGTAAGCCGTACATCTGTTGTACCTCCTTGAATGATTCAATTCCCCTTAGTCACCGTTTTTTGCGGTGGGGCGATTTAGAATGGTCTCCGCTTCGCTCTGACCATTTTCAGCGGAATGACTATTTTATTTCGCGTTTGTCGCGGCCTGCGGGCCGCTCCAAACGCACTTTCACAGTTTGGGCTTCGTTTTTCTTTTACATTTGTCTTAGTATTTCCAGTATACCGCATTTCTGCCAAAGGCGCAAGAGTGGAAAATCCGCATGAAACCAAGGGATAGCACATATCTTTTACATTTGTCTTATATTTTGTCTCCGCACGGCGTACATTTGTATGCTTTGTGCCCTCAGGCGGGGTGCAGGGGCCATATCTTTGTGCAAAGATGCTCTTGTTTTCAGCATGGGAAAACCGGTATACTACGGCTACGGAAAGTAACAGACGCACCGCAAAAACGGCGGTGCTGCGTAATAGGTGTATCACAGGAAAAGGAGAGGTTCATTATGGCACGAGTATATAACTTCAGCGCAGGCCCCAGCATGCTGCCCGAAAAGGTGCTGCGGCAGGCACAGGCCGAGCTGCTGGAATACGGCGACAGCGGTCAGAGCGTCATGGAGATGAGCCACCGCAGCAAGTGGTTCGATGCCATCATCAAGGACACCGAGGCTTCCCTGCGCCGGGTGATGAACATTCCCGACAACTACAAGGTGGGCTTCTTTCAGGGCGGTGCTACCCAGCAGTTCGCCATGGTGCCGCTGAACTTTATGACCACCGGCAAGGCAGACTACATCGTGTCCGGCAACTTCTCGGGTCTGGCTGCCAAGGAGGCCGCCAAGTTTGGTGAAGCCAAGATCGTGGCGTCCAGCAAGGACAAAAACTTCACTTATATCCCGGATGTAAACGCTATCGACTACGACAAGGACGCCAGCTACATCCACATCTGCCAGAACAACACCATCTTCGGCACCCAGTATGTGGAGCTGCCGCAGGTGGAGGGCGTGCCGCTGGTGGCAGATATGAGCTCCATGATCCTTTCCAAGCCCGTGGACGTCAGCAAGTACGGCTGCATCTACTTTGGCGTGCAGAAGAACGTAGCCCCCGCCGGTATGGCCATTGCCATCATCCGGGATGACCTGCTGGGTCACGCCGCAGATAACGTGCCCACCATGATGAACTACACCACCCTGCTGGCGAAGGACAGCATGTACAACACCCCGCCGTGCTGGTGCATCTACATGACCGGTCTGGTGCTCAAGTATCTGGAAAACGACATCGGCGGTCTGGCCAATATGCAAAAGATCAACGAAGCCAAGGCCAAGGTGCTGTACGATTATCTGGACGGGCAGGAGTTCTTCACGAACCCTGTGGAGCACCGCTACCGCAGCACCATGAACGTCACCTTCACCAGCCCCAACCCGGACATGGACAAAAAGTTCTGCGCCGAAGCCGCCGAGGCGGGCTTTGTGAACCTGAAGGGTCACCGTCTGGTAGGCGGTATGCGCGCTTCCATCTATAACGCCATGCCTGCCGAGGGCGTGGACAAGCTGGTGGACTTCATGGAGAAGTTCCGCAAAGAGAATGCATAAAGAGGGGTTTCAGATATGTACACCATCAAAACGCTCAACGCCATCAGCCCGGTGGGGCTGGCAAAGCTGCCCAAGAACCAGTTCGATGTCACGGTGGATGCCGACGCCCCGGACGGTATTCTGGTGCGCAGCGCCGACCTTTTGAACACCACCTTCAACGACAATCTGCTGGCTATCGCCCGCGCCGGTGCGGGCGTGAACAATATCCCGCTGGATCGCTGCAGCGAGCAGGGCATCGTGGTGTTCAACACCCCGGGTGCCAACGCCAACGCCGTGGCAGAGCTGGTCATCGGCATGCTCATCGCGGGCAGCCGCAACGTGGCCGCCGCCGCCCAGTGGTGTCAGGGTCTGGCCGGTGACCCGGCCATGTCCAAGAGCGTAGAAAAGGGCAAAAAGCAGTTCGTGGGCAACGAGATCAAGGGCAAGACCCTTGGCGTCATCGGTCTGGGTGCCATCGGCTCCCGGGTGGCAAACTGCGCCATCGAGCTGGGCATGGAGGTCTACGGCTACGACCCCTACATCTCCATTGAAGCAGCATGGAACCTGAGCAGTCAGGTGCACCACTGCGTAAACCTGAACGATATGCTGCCCCTGTGCGACTACATCACCATCCATGTGCCTTACCTGCCCACCACCAAGGACACCATCAACGCCCAGACCCTCGCCCTGTGCAAGGACGGCGTCAAGATCCTGAACTACGCCCGCGGCGAGCTGGTGAACACCGCCGCCCTGCTGGAAGCCATGGACAACGGCAAGGTGTCCGGCTACATGACCGACTTTCCCTCCGAAGCCATTCTGGGTCGTCCCGGCATCGTGTGCACCCCGCACCTTGGCGCTTCCACCCCGGAAGCCGAGGACAACTGCGCCATCATGGCAGCACAGGAGCTGAGCGATTACCTGCGCAACGGCAACATTACCCACTCGGTCAACCTGCCGGAGGTGCACCAGCCCCGCGCCGGCGGCAAGCGCATCTGCATCATCCATAAGAACGAACCGGGCATGATCAGCCAGATCACTGCCCTGACCACCGAAGCGGGTCTGAACATCGAAAACATGGTGAACAAGAGCAAAAAGAACATGGCCTACACCATGCTGGACGCCACCGGTGCCGTGGATGCCCGCCTGAGCGAGAAGCTGAGCAGCATCCCCGCCGTCATCCGGGTGCGCATCCTGTAACAGCAAAAATACACGAGACACAAAAAGGTGAAGTGGCCAGCGGTCACTTCACCTTTTTTATAAAGGATCCACGCCCGGCGAAGCTGGCCGAGACAGTCATCACATGAGCTGCTTTCATTCATGATATGAACCAGATGAAAAAACAGACTGGTCATATCCCTTGACTTCAGCCCCCCGGGGGAGTATACTCCGTGGCAGTGAAATATTCGGCTATGACGAGAAAGAGTACCCGGAAAGAATGCCGCAGAGAGCTGCCGGCTGGTGCAAGGCAGTGCAGGGCGTCCGTGGGAAGATCCTCTCCGAGCTTTCCGGCTGAATGGGCGGTGTTTACGCCCCAGTAAGCGGGAACGGCAGGCCCCCGTTATCACGGGCCGCGCATTGTTGGATGCGCACTGAGGGGCCGGGCTTTGCACCGGCAATAAGAGTGGTACCGCAGAGGAGTTTATACGCCTTTGTCTCTTACGAACCGTAAGGGGCAAAGGCGTTTTTGTTTGCGGGAAAGCCATTTCCCGGATGTTTCATTGCCTTTACATCCGCAAAAATAAGTGTTCAGGAAAAAGGAGTATTATCATGAAAACATTGGAAAAAGTAAGCGACTTTGTGGGCAAGTACATGGCCGCCATCGTCATTGTGGTGGCGGCACTGTCTCTGCTGTTCCCCGGCACCTTCAGCGTGGTAAAGACCGCATGGGTCAACACCCTGCTGGGCATCGTCATGTTCGGCATGGGTCTTACCCTGAAGCCGGAGGACTTCAAGGTGGTGTTCAGCCGCCCGAAAGACGTGATCATCGGTTGCATTGCGCAGTTCACCCTGATGCCCTTCCTTGCATGGGCGCTGACGCAGCTGTTCCACCTGCCCACCGAGCTGGCTATCGGCGTCATCCTTGTGGGTACCTGCCCCGGCGGCACCTCCTCTAACGTGATGACCTATCTGTCCAAGGGCGACGTTGCACTGTCCGTTGGTATGACTGCCGTTTCCACCGTGCTGGCACCCATCCTGACTCCCCTGCTCACCCTGCTGTATGCCGGCCAGCGCGTGGATGTGAATCCTGTAAATATGTTCCTGTCCATCGTCAAAGTAGTGCTGGTGCCCATCGCACTGGGCTTTGTGGTCAACCACTTCTTCCACGCCTTCACTCAGAACGCCATCCGCGTGCTGCCGCTGGTCTCCACCACCGCCATCGTGCTCATCATCTGCGCCGTTGTTTCTGCAAACTCCGCCAAGATCATGACCAGCGGCCTGCTGATCCTTGCCGTAGTCATCCTGCACAACCTGCTGGGCTACCTCACCGGCTTCGGTGTGGGCAAGCTGCTGAAGCTGGATTCCACCAAGTGCCGCGCGATCTCCATCGAGGTCGGTATGCAGAACTCCGGTCTGGCCACCTCTCTGGCCGCTGCCCACTTTGCACAGTATCCGCTGGCAACCATCCCCGGCGCTGTGTTCTCGGTGTGGCATAACATTTCCGGCGCCGTCCTCGCCAACTTCTTTGCCCGCACCGCCGAGAAGAAGGACTGATCTTATACCATAATAAAAATGGCTGCTACACAGGGTTTCTTCCCGGTGCAGCAGCCATTTCTTTGTTTATTGAACGTGATCTGCGCGGTTTTCCTGTCTTTGCCTGTTTCCCGGACTGTTGCGCAAAGGCAAACATCCCGGGAGCAAAAAGGCACCCGAACCCCAGACCCCCTGCGTGTGATGCATGATGACTTTTCGTTTTTTAGAACGATGATTCGTTAAATCGAAGTGATTTGCTACAGATCTGCTACAAACGGCAGTTTTCATTCACCGCAATCTCGCACAAATTCAGAGGTCATTTCTTCCAATCTGCTGCTGAACATTTCGCCATATTGCTCATATCCAACAAATACAGAACTCTCTACATCGCAAATCTGGTTTAGGCCAATCGCTTGTACTGCCTCCATAGCCGCTTCTCTCTGGCTCAAATGCCGCTTTCCAACAGTCAGGCAGTTTGCACCTTCCAGCGTGGTTATACTGCTGGAACGCTCGATTAAAGTCCATCAGGTCATGCAGACGGATAGGTTGATTCGTCTCATTGTCCACCAACAGGCCCCAGTTTTCCCAATGGCGGTCAGTGTTGCCCACCAGATAATCCAGAATGTTCATCATATAGTATCCGTGAGCATCCAGTTCCAGAATTTTATCCAGCGTATTCCAATCACGGTTTGTGCAGTAGACATCATAGGCTGCATACGTCACAAGGCTATACCGCTGTGAAGTCATAATTTTGCTGATGGAAACTGGCTCGTTCTCAAACATCCCCTGCCCATACAGAACCTGATGGCAGTCAAAGCATCGGCAAATTTTACTTGCCAGCACTTCGCGCTCAACAGCGTTTCTTCCACCGCCTTTATAAAGGTAAAAGCCATCCTCTTTGTGCACCCACGCCTTGGGGTAGCATCCACCCGTGGACAAATCATCAGCCAGAAAATGGGCATTTGTTACAGTCTTCTGATGTCCACACAGTGCAATATCCACAAAGTCATTGCCCAGAGAATGCGTGTAAAGGTTGATCTCCTCGAACCGAACTGTCTCATTTTCTGCTTTTACCCAGAACACATCCAACAAAGATAAGCAATGGTAAGAAAGCGTAATCCAGGCACGTTCCCTATCCGTATTGCTCTGGGATACACCAATGCTATTCAAGATTTCCTTTGCATAAGTACGGTCGTACGGTATCAGTCTGGATGCACGCCAAGAATAGAAGCTGATCACATTATTGATTCGAGCGTCAAAGTCATTCGATTCTTTCAGCACTAGACCGTAGGGCATAAAATCTTCAAAATAAATTTTGCACTCACCAGCCGTGCTCACCTGTGCCACACATCTTTCCGTGTGCATGATATGATAGACTATTACCTCATTCATTACTTTCTTCCAGTTTCACACATCTATTTTTCTTGTATCATACCATTCCTGCTGTAACTTCTATATAGCAATATATTAGAATATATTCTATCTTTATTAATCTAAACCGATAGTATTCTTTTGAAGTTTTCATAAATATTACTGATCATATCAAAGTTCTTATAGAAGACTGATATTTCATCATAAGCATCCCGCAGAAGAGAAGGAACATACTTTTTCTTATTAACTCTCGTGTACGGGCCATCAGATTCTATTAAAAGCCGTTCTAAAGGCAACAAGTGATATTTTTCCGCATTACAACTATTTACCATGTTTGTGTTTATCGAAAAATAGCAACCTAAATCCACTAATTTCAACATATGGTCGCGATTTCCCGTATACCAATGCACAATTGCTTTTTGGGGATTGTATTTTGCCAAAATACGAATAGCATCTTCTTCTGCTCCCCTGATATGTATCGTCATCAACTTATTTTCCGAAGCGCAAAGCTCCACAATCTGTTCAAAAAATCTTAATTGAAGTTGTTTGTCCATATACGATTTCGCCGAATAATCTAATCCTACTTCGCCAATATAATTAGTCAACATTATAAGTCTCATAAAATCTTTTATATCATTTTCATCTAATGTCGACTCCTGCGGATGAAAGCCTATAGCAAACTTTAAATATTTTGTCTCTGTAATTTGATTTTTGCACGTCCAAAAAACACCAGGTGAATTTGTTACACAGATTGTATACTGTTTTAGTTCTGTAATATTTCTGGCCATCTCCAGATAGTTTTTATAATGATCCAAATGGAAATGTGTATCTATTAAGTTCATCATTACATATATGCTTCTATTTTCGAATCATCTGAAAAATATTCAATCAAATCATTCATACCTTGTTTATAGACTCGTTTAAATGCTTGAACTTCTTCAAAATCAAGTTTTCCCGTACAACGAATCAATCGTTCAATCTCTTTATCCGAAAAATTTTTGTATCTATGAATACTACTTAAAACCGCAAATAGATCTGCAGATTTGTTTTTATCCGCTTCTGCTTCAATGAATTCCGATGCCTTTCTGACCTCATTTTCTTTCGACTCAACATCTTGTAAAGAGCTCTTCCGAATAATACAAGGGTAACAAAATCCACAGTTTACAGGATATTCTCTAGAACCCACACGATTGTATCTAGCTACACATGGATGCGAGCATGAAATAGTATTTTTATAGCACCTTTTAAATGCATCTGTTTCGGAAACCATATTCACAATTTCTCGTTTGGTGTTAAAAGCAAAGAAATTAGAAATATGGTTTTGAATTCCAACACTTGCAATCAGCTCATTTAGTGAATTTAAAAAATAAGGGTGCGTTGTCCTAGTACTACAGGATCCTTTTCGGCCATTTGTAAGAGCCACATTTAAGCCAATGAATCCATTCTCAGGTATATACACCGGAACTTGTTTTCCCATGATGCCAGCAATAGAAACCGCCGCACATAAAAACAGTAAAGAACGTCCTCTAGAAGTATTTTCCACTCTGCACAACTGCTCATCCGTCTTAAATGGCGCTCTTGCTCCAGCGGTAAAGCCAAGAAAAACTGATTTTTGGGAAGGAAAGCATTCGTTGAAATTTTCACAGAATTGTTCTTGAATATAACGAAGCTTTGGATATTCATTATGCCCAACCAATACTGGAGAGTGTCCTTCTTGCAATAGTTTTATCGCACCGCAATATGAGTCCAGACCTCCAGAGAACAAGCTAACACAATCGCATCCAGATAAATCTATATATTTTCTATTTTTGTTCTTATGCGAACCGTATTCCGTAGTCGCCTGCCGAAAAGAAACCTTCCACTCATCTCCTGTCAAAAAAGAAAGAATCTTGCTCCATTGGATTTTACAATTATCCCATTTGTCCCGCTCTAAAACTGGAATAGAAACCTCTATTTTTCGTGTCCATGAATCCAAAAATAGACTTCTCGAAATCCTTTTATCTAAGGCAAACACACTAAGTCCTATTACAAATAAGTCTTCGTAAATCGAATTCATTCTTTGCTGACCCAAATGATACCATATATTGGGCAATCCAGAATAGATAGTGCTTTTTGAGTCCCTGTTTAATGTAAGAATATAAGCGTCATTCCATTCAATGTCCGGGTCCGCATCGTTTTCTTTTTTTATCCAAAATTTCATTAGGCTGTCCCCCCATAAAAACGCGCGCATACATCATATGCTTCGTTCAATGCCTCTTTAACAACATTTGCTGCACCGATGTCCTTAAGATTAATTTGCTTTATTTCCTTATCAGACAATGAATCATGTAGTGCATCAGCTATGTATGAATGCATTTCATCTAATATCTCAAATTTTTCGTTACTTGTACGACCTTTTCCTATTTTCTCTTCAAAATTCACATCGAAACTGATCTGCACAAATGAGGTAACCATTTCTCTTAACAAACTGTCCAAATCCACATTTCCCAATTGATCTACGGAATCTATTTGCAAATTATCAAGAGCCTGAGATAGTGAATCTGCCGCTAATGAATCTTCTAGCGAAGAGGAATTATTTGTAAATTGATAAAGTAGTTCATGCAATATTTCATTCGAAGATTTTCCAATTAAATCTGATCGACCAAAATCGATCAAACCTTGTTCTAAGCCCTGCTGTCTAATATCATAGGCAAACCCCAAAATATTACCAGCAGCGTTGGCAAATGATGTAGTGCCAACTGCAGCTCCAGAACTCATTGCCTCACCAAATTTCTGAATAGCGTTTACTCTTGAATCTGCATCCCGATTTCGTAAAAAAGATGATATAGCCCTTTTGGCATTACTCCATTCTGGTTTAGTCGGCGGAATATATCCTTTAGAAGTTCCCATTTTTTATTTTCCTTCTTTTTTTATTTCTTCTATAATCTTTTTTTCAAGTATCCCCGATTTTTCCCAAGTAGCAAGAAGATCATCTACCTTTTTTAAATCTGCTGCTCTCATTTCTCTAATCGCCGGTACACTTCCAAGCGTTATCTTTTTCGAATATCCTTCCAATGCATTACAGATTTTATCTCTATACGCCTCAAAATTCACAAACAAGCTTCTTATAATATAAAACTCAATTTCACCCTTCTTGATTTTAGGAGTGACGACCTCGAAAACCTTTGACTGATCAACCGCGTTCAAAGCCGCTATCTTCTCTACAATCTGAGGCATCAATCCGCGCGCTGCTCTTCCAATATGTTCCAGGACATCCTTTGCAGCTGCCGAAAGCGTTGAAATATCAACATCTGCCTTTTTTAGAGATTCCCTTGTCAAGTAGAAATACCGATCCAAACGTATTTTCTCCAAATGTTTTGGCTCAGATTCAACCCATTTAATTATCGAAGGAACATTCCATGCTTTAAATTTCTCATTTTCATTATCAGGCGATTCTATGCACTCAAGCATTGCTTTAAATTCTTCATTTTCCGTTGTAAATCTTTTGTTCCACTCATTTAACTGTATAAACAAGTCATTATCCAGCTTTTGAAGAACAAGGAGTTTGGCCAATACTCGTGTGTCAAGAGCGCCTTCATCAGTTCCAAAATACAATTCTGCCAATTTCTTTTTTGTTATATAGGTATTTAAAAATCGTTTTGTTTGTCTAGGATTACCTTTTAAATTTCCTGCAACAATGGCTTTTATTCCGGCAATAACATCTACTGTTTCTTCAAATTTTCTTTTATTCTCATCTCCAATAAACTCCATCGCTTTTTCCTTTATTTTCTGCACATCGATAGCATCATCTGATATGAGAAGCTTTTCTTTTTTTATCTTTTCTAAAAAAGCTTTAAACTGCTCCTTTGGGCAGTACTCTTGTACAACCAAGAACATCAAATAATTTTCTATATCTTTTGATGACAGTTCTGGTATATAAATTGGCAATTGAATAATTTTTTCGATATATTCTTTATCCAAATTCACTGTGTAATTTTCAATTGGTGGATACTTTTTTCTTATGGCATACTGAATAACATTTTCATCTGCTGCAATAATAAAAGTCATTTTTTCTACTGACAAGAAAAGTTTAATTGCCTCTAATGTCTCTATAATTCGATCTGGCTGGCACCTGTCCAAGTCATCGATTAAGACAATAATATTTTCAATTGCATCATCTTCAAGAGCCTTTTGGAATTCTTCTCTGAATTTTCTGACATTATTAACAACACTATTTTCATCATTTACTTCGTCAGTTTTAATATAATCATCCCGAATCGACTGAACAGCATTAGCTGTATTCTTAACACTCTCGCCAATTGCTTCAGCATTCGTAGAAATGCTGATCATAAAAGGCACTGGATTTCCCGTTGCAGCCGATGCAATCAGAGGTGCCCCTACCGATACGGCCTTTGTCGCAAGTTTAAATAAGTCAAGCTTTTTCAATAATTTTGATATGCCGTCTTTTACTTTAGAGGGAATGTCTTTGTGTTCTTTAATTTCACGCAAAAGTGCCTCCATCAAAGCCACTTTTGCATCTTCATATCCCTCAAACATCCAAGCATTAATATTAATACATAATGTTTTTTCCTTTTTCTGTGCTTTCTCATCAATTTTCTGTTTTATCAATTTAAGAAGGGTTGATTTTCCAGCACCCCAGACTCCAAATACTCCGATGGTTAATGGTTTGTAATTTGGATTCTGAGAAATGTCTGCAATGACGTTTGCATATGGTTCATAAAACAAGATATCTACTTCTGAAGCATTATCCAACCACATTTTCAAATTCCTCCAATATCTAATCACTCTTTGCACCGTTGCTGGCAATACTCTTGAATGCCCCTAGAATAGAAGCTGATCACACGAGCATCAAAGTCATTCGCTTCTTTCAGTACCAGACCGTAGGGCATGAAATCTTCAAAATAAATTTTACACTCACCAACTGTACTCACATGTGCTACACATCTTTCCGTGTGCATAATGTACGCCCATCGCCTCCACCACCTTATTTGACTGATGCACGTTCTCTTTTCTACCATTGTACCTTCTTTTATGTTCCAAGACAAGATGTAAAAAAGCTCTTGGCCCCTATATTAAAGGCCAAGAGCTTTTTTTGCTTGCCGCTGAGCTGCTGCTTCAAAGATTGTGTTCAGCTTAATTTTCAATCATCTACACTTTGCGTTTCAGATAATTCTTCCCAGTCTTCCGGGTTTCCACACCTACGGAGATACTCATGCCCGCCATCGACTGCACACGATCCGCAAGAACAAAATTTGAAATCATATACAGTGCAGCTTTCAATAACGTCCCTGCACTTTTTACACCGGATCATATTTCTCACTATTTTCATCATGCACGTCACCCGCAGTCAATTATCGAAGTTCATATCATTTTTTGAGCCGCAAATAGTATTTTTCAAGGCTCTTATCGCAGACATCCACAATATGCAGCCAATCTTCCCGTGTAAGCTTGCGGAAGATGATCGGGTTCACCTCGATAGTCTCCACGTCCTTGCAGCGCATCAGGAATCGCATATCCTCAAAGCGCTTGAAGGGGTTGGAGAGGATGTTCTTCTCCACATCCTTCCGGGTATAACCGCCCTTCTGATAAATGCTGGTGGATTTCTCTGCGATCATCCCGTGCGCCTTGCGGTCCTCGTAGAAGTCGATGAAGTAGTCCACCACATCCGGCAGGGCAGCTCTGCCGCTGGTGTCCATGTACTCATAGATTGCTTTGAGCAGCACCGGCTTGTAGGAATAGCTCATGTCCATCGTTTCAATAAACTTCATGAACTTGTCCGCCATATTCTGCGGCGTAATGAGATCCCAGCCATACTGTTTCGCAATGTTGCGGATGCTTTCCTCCCGGAAATAGTGGAACATCCGCTTATCACCAAAGGGAATCGAAAGGTCCGGTTTGACTTTTCCGTCCTTAATGTAGCGCTCCACCGTCTCGGACTGCACATCCACCATCCGGACGAACTCGATCTGCGAGATCATATCCTTGACGCTGTTCTGCCAGTTGAAAAGGTCGATGATCTCATAGTCGGACACATCGATTGGCACATCCAGCCACGCTTCCGGCTTTTCGCCCTGAAACAGCATATCCTGATCCAGCTTGCGCTTGTTCTCCGGTGCCAGCACATACGCCATAGGCTGATATTTTGCAATGTCCAGCACCCGGTGCAGGCTGTAGGGCATATTGAACATATTGGCGTTGTCCACAAAGTCAACCACCAGCAGATCCTCTTTGCCCGGGCAGCGGCGTGTGCCACGACCAAGCTGCTGCAAATAAATCGTTTTGGACATGGTCGGGCGCGCCATGAACAGCACCGTGGTATGCGGGCTGTCCCAGCCTTCGTTCAGAAGGTCGCAGGCGCAAAGAACATTGGTCGAGCCGGTTTCATAGTCCTTCAGAATCTTTTCCCGAACCTCCATACGATCCCGCCCGGAAACTGCTTCTGCCTTCACGCCGCTATCTCGCAGCAACTTTGCAATTTCGGCTGCATGGTCTACGCTGGCACAGAAAATTACTGTCTTTTTGCCGTTGACGTACTTTAAATAGGTGTCAACGATCAACTGATTGCGTTCCGGGATGAACAGCTTGCTTTCCAGATCCTGCGAATTGTATTTGATGCCGTTGATCCGCACATCGGTCAGGTCGATGTTGGTCTTGACCCGGATGCAACGAATCGGCACCAGTATGCCACGCTCCACAGCAGTTTTCAGATCCATTTTGTGGGCGACATTCTGGAACAGCTCCAGCATATCTTCACCATCGCTGCGTTCCGGGGTAGCGGTCAGCCCCAAAATAAACTTCGGATGGAAGTAGGTGAAGATCTTCTGGTAGGTATTGGCCGCAGCATGGTGGCATTCATCCACGATCAGGTAGTCAAAATCCGTAGGCGAGAACTTTTCCAGATCTTTGGAAATGCTCTGTACCGTTGCAAAAATGACCGTTTGGGTCATATCCTTCTGGCTTCCGGTGTACTCTCCCAAGGTCGCTTCCGGCCAGACCTTGGCGAAAGTCTCTTTTGCCTGAGATGCCAGCTTCAGGGCGTTGACCAGAAACAGCGTGCGTCCGCCCACTGCCTTGGCATCCGTTGCTGCCGTGATGGTTTTGCCTACGCCGGTTGCATGGTACAGCAGCGCAATGGTCTTGCCGTCCTCACGCATCTTCTGCAGGTTCTCGGTGGCTTCCTGCTGGTAGTCCCGAAGTTCAATGGTCTGCCCCATCTGAACCGGCAGGTCTGCTTCAAATGCCTTGAACATGGGACTGCTGCCCAAGAAAGTAATCAGCTCGTCCTTTACCTTTTCCGGTTGCTTTTCCAGCTGGCTGTAGATCCAGCGATATACTTTCCAGTTGTCATAGATCAGGCTGTTCTGTTTCAGGAGGTCATCAGCGTATTTGTTTTCGGACACCTTGCTGGGGTTGTGGTAGGTCTCACCATCAATCTCGATTGCAATTTTGGATTCAGGCGATTCCAGCGCAAAGTCGATATAGCGATGCCTACCATAGATGTCCACGCAGGGGTACTGGACCTGCAAATTTTCGGTCTTTTCCGGGCCAAAAGCCTCACAGAAAAGCTGCACAAACAGCTCCTCCGCACGGCTGTTGACACTGGTTGCTTTCATTGGCTCCATGGTGGCCTCCTAAAACGATATTCCCAATTAAGATTTATAATTTTATTATATCATACGCAAAAAGCTCTGTATAGTTTGTTTCTTTGGCAAGGTTTTCTGTCCTTGCTGCTTAATTCTATACCTTTATAAGAGAACTCATTGATTTTTTATTTGACTGACGTTTCCAAAAAATAACCATAAATTTTTTCTCAAAAGACTTAACTCTACTGCATCCATGGGCTTCTACTAAGCGAAGACACTTACAGTTGGAAGTGAAAGCGGGGTTTTACCATGGATTATAATGCAGTTTTGAATCGTGTACGCCCGATGCTGACGAACGGCAATCACCTGTCTGCGCAAGGCTTTGATGCGCTGTTTGGTTCCTGTTCTCAGCAGGAACAGGAGTATCTGCTGGCCGAGCTGGCGGGGCTCGGCATCCTAGTGGATACCAGCGCCGCTATACCCAGCAGCAGAAAGGCCACTTCTTTCTGCCGCAGCGACTTTACCTCCAAGCAGCTTTGGTCTATGACCAACGAGCAGCTCTGCGTATTGGCACAGCAGGGTGACGAGAGCGCCAAGGATATCCTCGTGCGCAAGACCGCCGGTTTTGTCCACCTGATGGCCCGCAGAGTTCCGCAACTGCTCGCCCATAGCTGCCTGACCGAGGAGGACAACTTCCAGAACGGCATTCTGGGACTGTTTACTGCGGTCCAGCGGTTCGATGCGCTGCAGGGCTGCAGCTTCCTGACCTACGCCGCCTACTGGATTCGCCAGTCCATCCTGCGCGAAGCCATCAGCACCGGCCTTACGGTACGCATCCCGGTACACTATTTTGACACGCTCTGCCGGGTGCGTGTCGTCTGCAGCACCTGCATGCAGCTAGATGGTCCGGATCTCTGGCATGCCATTGCCGAGGCTGAAGCCAGCAGCGGTCACCCCTGCACGGTGGAGCAGGCGCGCCGCTACCTGAGCGACATGCTCGTTTACCTCAACGTTACCAGCCTGAATCTTATGGTCGGCGAGAGCCACGACACCGAGCTTGCGGAACTTCTGGCGGATGACGTCAGCCCCGATCCTGTGGACACTGTGAGCGAGAACGAGACCGTTCAGGAAGTCCGGTTGCTTCTTTCTCAGCTTCCCGAACGCGAGTCCACTGTGCTCCGGCTGCGCTACGGTATCCCGGATGACCGCTGCCGCACGCTGGACGAGATCGGTGCGCAGCTGGGCGTCACGCGGGAACGTGTCCGCCAAATTCAGGTGCGTGCCGAGCGCCATCTGCGGGAGATGCTGAAGCGCCGCTCCTCATTCGCCCTTTTTGCTGCCTGATTTTTTGACCTGATGGAGGATTTTGCCATGAATACATTGCTTCGTTCTTATCTTTCCACCCATGCTGCTGAGGATACGTTGTTTGTCTTGTGGGGGTTTTCTTCGGAGGATGCCGGTCTTGCGCGTCCTTCTCTGGATGCTTTGCTGCAGCAGCGCCTGTCCCGCTACCTGAGCAGTCTGCTGCAGCAGAACCCCTGTGTGATCACCGCAGAGGAGTTTGCCCTGCACGCCGATACCCTTGCGCAGGAGTTCCCGCACATCATTCTGGTGCAGAACACCTGCTACCGCACGCTGCTGCCCGTGTCTGTGACGCTTACGCCGGAGATGCAGTCCGGCCTTCTGAGCCACTTTGACCCGGAAACGCCGCAGGATACTCCGCTGCCCGGCATTGAACCCTGCCTGCGTGTCTACTCCAACCTGCTGCATACGGAGGAAGGCATTGCCTGCTGCATTCCTTTGGACGCTCTGCTGCGTCAGTACCCGCAGGTCGAGCGCGTATCGTTTGGTGCAGCACCGCATACGGTTCCCGAAACTTCCGCCATCAGCTCTGCCTTTGCGCTTACCGGAGAAGCCGATTATTTCTGCCTCGTGCAGCAGCTGCGTCGCGGCAAAACGCTCTGCGTTTCAGCCGACAGCTTCATCGGCGATGAAGCTGGTCTTGCCGCCAGCCTTGCGGCGCTGGCTGGCGCTTTTCCCGGTCAGCTTTCCAGAGCGCATGCGCAGACGATGCAGCCAGAGCGCCCCGTCTGCCCGGAGGCGCGCACCCTTCTGCAGCAGCACTGGGGTTACCCAGATTTTCTCCCGCTGGATGTCTACGACCTGGACGCTCTGCATCGCGGCGAGAAGAAGCTACGCACCATCACCCAGGAGGACATCATCGATGACCTCATCCAGCAGGCAGAGCTTTGCCGTGCAGGGCAGACTTACCGCGACCTGTTCGTTACCGCATCTACCGGTGCGGGCAAAAGCGTGATGTTCCAGATCCCGGCCATTGATCTGGCCGAGAAGTACGGGATGGTCACGCTGGTGATCTCGCCGCTGATTGGCCTGATGAACGATCAGGTACAGGGCATGGAGAAGCACCGCTACGCCAAAGCCCGCACCATCAACTCCGACATCCCGCCCATGGTCAAGAAGACCATTGCGCAGGAGGTGCAGGAAGGCCGCTGCGACATCCTGTATCTTTCGCCGGAATCCCTGCTGAGCCGCAGCGATATCTCCGACCTAATCGGTGACCGTGCCATCGGCCTGCTGATCGTGGACGAGGCCCATATTGTGACCACTTGGGGCAAGCAGTTCCGCCCGGACTACTGGTTTCTGGGTGACTACGTGAACAAGCTGCGCAAACAGCAGCTGAACGGTCCGCACCAGCATGCCTTTGTCACCGCCACCTTTACGGCCACGGCCACCTATGGCGGCGAGGAGGACATGTACCGCGAGACCCTGCGCAGCCTGCACATGTCGCCGGACCCCATCGTTTATCTGGGCTGCGTGCGCCGCCGCAACATCGAGCTGTGCATCCGGGAGGTTCCCCGCGTGACCGGCCGCCGGGAGTACGAGCTGGACAAGTTCCAGGCTCTGACCGGGCAGATCACCACCGCACTGGAGCAGGGGCAGAAGACCCTGATCTACTTTCCCACCGTCAGTCTGCTGGAGCGCTTCTACACCCATTGCCTTGCGCAGCGGCTTGGCAATACTGTGACCCGCTACCACGCGCAGCTTTCCGGCGAAGCCAAAGCGGAGGATCTGGAGGATTTCCGCAGCGGCAAGCGCCGGATCATGCTGGCCACCAAGGCCTTTGGCATGGGCATCGACATCCCGGACATTGCCCTTGTGCTGCACTTTGCCCCCACCGGTAACCTGTGTGATTACACGCAGGAGATCGGTCGCGCCGCCCGTGACCCGGAGATTCAGGGCCGTGCCGTGTACGAGCACATGGCCAACGACTTCAAGCACATCAACCGCCTGCACGGCCTTTCCAGCATTCAGCCCTGGCAGCTGGTGCAGGTGATGCGCAAGGTGCTGCAGCTGTACCGCCAGCACCGCGCCAGCCAGCCGGCCACCGCCACCAAGCACCGCAACGAACTTCTGGTGGACGCCGAGAGCTTTGCCTACATCTTTGCCAGCCCTAACGGCGAGCACCAGCAGGACCCACTGGCCAAGGTCAAGACCGCCATGCTGCTGATCCAGAAGGACAGCGAAGCACGCGGCTATGCGCCCTTCATCATGCGGCCCTCTCCTCTGTTCACCCACGGGTATTTTCTGCTCAGCAGCGCCGATGCCGCCGCAGTCAACTGCATCTGTACCGGTGCTGCCACCCTGCAGGATGAGGCTGCCGGGGTCTACGACGTAGACCTTGCCCGCCTGTGGAGCAGCCGCTGGCAGAACGATTTTTCCTTCCCGCAGTTCAAGTATCTGCTGTACACCCACAGCGACAAGCTGCCGCTGAATGCCCAGCTGCACCTGACCCCCGCCATGCAGCTGACGCTGGAGTGGCACGCCAATGCGGATGCCCGTTTTTCCGTACTGCTGCGCGCCCTGAAGGAGATCTTCTTCGAGGCTGCCCGCAGCGGCCAGTATCTCTACGACCGGGATGCCGCTGCCCGGCTGGCGCAGGCCACGGGTCTGAGCAGCACCCGTGCCACCAGTGCAGTGCGCGTAGTGCTGGCGGCTGTGCAGTCCTGGCAGCAGCATTCGCCCCGCCTACAGCGCACCCGTGTGCTGCGCCGCGGCACTACGCAGGAAGGCACAGAGTACAGTGTGGTGGACCCGTTCATCAGCGAGTTTTTCCACTGGCTGGAGCAGAGCTTTGCTGTTCTGCACAGCGGCGAGACCTGCCGCTATCTGCCGGTGAACGATTCTGCCCAGAGCAGTGAGCGTCTGACCCCGGCTCTGGGCGTGCTGGAGGAGCTGGACCTGCTCCACTTTGCCCTGCTGGGCGGCTCCAACAGCCGCCTGTACCTCTATATCAACCAGACCCAGACCATGGAACTGGCTGACCGCGGCTTTTACCGCAACCACTTGCTGGAGCGCATTGCCCAGCGCCACACCGATGCTGTGCGGCTGATGAGCTGGCTGTTTACCAGCGGCTTTTCCAGCGAGCAGCTCTGGGACCGCATCGAGGAATACTTCCTCGGCCTGCCCATTCAGGGCTTTGACGCTCCTTCTGCCGAATCGAGGTGATCTTTATGCCTTATCTTTTCTGCTCCATCCGTGCTTCTCCGGTGTATAGTTCTTTTCTTTTGGCTCAATGTGTGGTATAGTAAAACTATCCTCCGTAAGGAGACGGAAATCGGAACGTGTCAATGGCTTTCGCCGCATCGCACCGGTTGCAATATATCCCCGCAAGGGGGCGAAAACAGATCTACCTTTAAGGTGATAATCTGTTCCATGCATTGCATTTATCCCCGCAAGGGGACGGAAACATGCGGTAATCCGCCCAAGCCTCCTGGTAACCGATTGCAATTTATCCCCGTAAGGGGACGGAAACCTGTGAGGACAATCCAGCTTTTCGCAATACTTGCAGATTGCAATTTATCCCCGCGAGGGGGCGAAGACGCATTTCCGTTATTGTTCACGTTTGCGAAATTGGCAATTTCAGTTTCTCCCCGCGAGGGGACGGAAACAGCATTACCATTGCGGCAATGTCAGAATACACGGCGATTGCAATTTATCCCCGTAAGGGGACGGAAACTTACCACACACGGGGCAAACGCTCAAACGGCAACATTGCAATTTATCCCCGCAAGGGGACGAAAGCGACATTGTTCTCATGACAATATCCCCATTCTCAGATTACAACTTATCCCCGCAAGGGGACAAAAAAGCACCTCTGCCACTGGCGTTTGCCAGTAGCGGAGGTGCTTTGCTTTTTCTTACAATTCTATTTTACAGGTTGGAAGCTGTGCCAGCCGGAATCGTCTTTGTAACAGGCAGCGCCTTGACGCCTTCCGGAACATCCGGCTTCATGGGGCGGATCTCCTGCAGATAATCTGCCACATCCTGCAGGGTCTGCTCAATATGGGCCGTGTCCAGCGGAAGAATACGGTCGCTTTGCAGACCAAAAGCCGTATCACTGGCATGGTTGATCTGGTTGCGGTACTGCATCACACGCTGGTAGAACAGTGCCGCGTCCTCGATCTGCCACCGGACCTCCGGGTCGATCACCAGCTGACCGGAAGCGAGAACGGTATCCATATAGGCGTGCATTTCTTTCGAATTTGCCACGCCAAACAGCATATTGCCATCTGCATCGTCCTTGCTGTGGGTCAGGCGCAGATCCGTTGTATAGGGATACTCCTTTTGCATCAAAGTCAGGCGGCAGAAATGGAAGTGGAACAGCGGGTACACCCATGCCTTGCCCTTATTCTGATTCTGTGCCGCCAGATATGCCCAGCCGGTTTCTGTGGGCTGCACAAAAAGATGACGGCAGACATAGGCCGGCATCTGCTCGCACAGCAGGGTCAGTGCCTGCTGATACATCCTGTGTTCTGCACACCAGCTTACCAGCGCAGGAAGATTGTTTTTTGGGGAAGCCAGCAGACCTTCAAATTCCGTGCGGAAGCGGTCATTCAGCAGGTGGAAGAACAGGCTGGTCAGATTTTTGCTCTCCTTGGGCGGTGCCTGCAGTGCCTGTGCGATCTGGCTCAGGTCTTCATTCAGCGCCTGCACCCGGCACAGCGCCAGATCATCCGAGAACTGGTTGATGCGGGCCAGCAGGGTGTGCAGAGCCGGGTCGCTTTCGCCCTCGCTCCACAGGTAGCCTTTCAGCTTCTGTGCAGTACCTGTGGAAAAGAACTCGTCCATCGCCGTGATGAGGTCGAACAGGCTGTACAGCTGACTGCTGTCATGGATGCGGGAAGTACCATCCGAAAGCAGTTCGGAGTAGATCACCCTGCGGGTCTCCACACTGCGCAGGTCGCGCATACAGCGCGCTGCCGTTACCAGAAGCATCGCCGTGTCCCGCATGCCGCCGGAAAGATCAATGGAGAGGGTATCTTCCGCTTCAATTTTTCCTAGTAGCAGAGAGATTGCCCGGAACTGCGCCTTGTCGTCCATGCTGTCCGGCACCGGGATCACCACAAGCCGCTCTGCTGGAATACCCGCCGAAGGCAGGAATACATCACGGAAATACTCCACGGTGGTGCAGGTTTTCCCGTCCGGCAGATGCACGGTAGGGCTGGTGCGCACCAGCTCACTGCACAGTGCCAGAATACAATCCGGCCCTTCCTTGTGCTTTTTCAGCTTCAAAACTGCCGCTTCATTGGTCTGGGTATGAATGTTCGGATTTTTGCCGAAGGGGCTCATATATAAAAGCAATACACTGCGTTCCATCTTATACCTCCTCCTGTTCTGCCTGCATCTGCATCAGCCTCTGCTGCCATGTTTTGCGCCGCTGCGATACAGCCGCTTTGCTTACGCCGAGAAACTCTGCCACGGTTTTATCCTGCGCCGGGTTGCGCCCCGGCTCCAGCAGCGCATGGACGGCAGCGCATTCCAGCGCCTTGGGTGCATAGGGCGGCTGAACCGTAAATTCCACATACCGGTGCAGCAGCAGGATATCCCACAGACAGTTGTCCTGTTCCAGCGGACGCAGGTCATCGCAGTTTGCCAGCCGCGCGGGCGCATCCTCTGCCGGGTCCAGCGCGTCATTGTTGCGCAGAAAGCCCATCAGCACGCTGCTCCACAACGGGCCAGCTGTCTTGCCGTATTTTTCCTTCTGCTGCAGGTTCATCAGCCCTATGCCGCGGTGCAGCCATGCCAGCATTTCACTGCTCTGCTCCACCTGCTCTTCCACGCTTTTTTCTTGGGAAGCAACCCGGTCGCCCAGCGCCGAATCCTCTCCGCCAGTGTCGTCCAGACTGAGTACCGACTGCTTATTGCGCAGTGCTTCCCGCAGGGTCTTTACACCCACCCCGACAATATCGGCGATCACCTGTTCTTTTTCCGGGTCACGACAGAGCATACTCTCTGTAATTCCGTTCTTTTCCATGTACTCCAGCGCTTTTTTGATCTTGCGGTTCGTTTCGCGTCCGAAACCCATCACAGCCATTTCTTCCTGCTGCTGGTCGTGTGACTGTGCATGACGGACAGCGGTGCGCAGATACATACTGAAGGTCTGCCCGGGTTTCGGTTCCCAAAGATCAAACGCATCCAGAAACGCCTTGCAGAAATCCGCGCTATTCCATGCCTCCTCTCCCCTTCCGGGAGCCTGTGTGGTCAGAAAGCATTCCGCCCAGAAAGCGCGGAACCGTTCATCATTGGCATCGTGCAGCTTTTTGCGCTGTTCCGGCGGCAGCTGCAGCAGCGGCGAAGCGTCAATGTCCGCCCATGTTTTCACATCATTCATCGCTGCTTAGTCCTCCCGATGCTCGTTCATCCAGATCAGCTGATGGAACACTTGTTCGGCGGTCTTGCTGTCACGCATGGTGCCTACCAGCCCGGCAAGCTGATACAGCGCTGCCATATCGTAAAGCCGCGCGCTGAGCACCTGTCCGTTTTCCCGCTTGACCTCACCATAATACACGCCGCCTACTTCCAGCTCCGTATGGGTAGCTTCGGCGCAGGTCAATGCCGTCAGCGTGACCACCGGGATGCTCTTGGAGCCGTAGGTGATACAGGCATACACCCGGGTGACCTGCGGCAGGGCATCCACCAGATCCCGGCACAGGCCGATCAGCGTTTCCGGGCGCTGATCCTCGGGCAGGTGGAGCTGACGCACCTGATTTTCTGCAATGCCCAGCTGCGCCAGCTCTTCCAGCAGGCGCTGATAATTGCGGGCGGTATCGGCATTTTCCTGCCGGATGGCCAGCAGCTGCACCGTGTCCCCGGGTTCAAGGGTATCCCGCATTACCTGCACGATGGGAAAGCAGGTGGCCGTGGGCGCACCTGCCCGCTCCCGCTGGTACAGCATGGGGTCCAGCTTTCCCTGCAAAGGCACGGTGGTGATATAAGTCTTTAGCACAGGGCAACACTCCTTTTTATAAGATCCATTATCTGCATCATACCATGAAACCGCCCCGCGCACAAGGCAGGCTGAATGAATTTATCGCCGTTCTTTTCAGCGCAAAAGTACATCATTGTAATAAAGTGAATGTTTTCTAGCCATCCGGCCCTTCAGTTTTGCAGTGTTTTGTGATATATTTAGGGTACTATCCCCGCAAGGGGGCGAAAAAACCCACTCCATCGGGATTGCGTTTTCGATTGCAGTACAATCCCCGTAAGGGGGCGAAAACACCTCTGGAGTAATAATAATTTGCTCTTTCGACGTACAATCCCCGTAAGGGGGCGAAAGCTCCATAACTGGATATTTAGGCGTTGTCATTCGGATGCAATCCCCGTAAGGGGACGAAAACACAGGATAGGCCTTGTCGATGATGGACAGCATGGTACCATCCCCGTAAGGGGGCGATAACAAAATAGCCTTGTAGCTGTCGTGCCACGCTTCGGTACAATCCCCATAAGGGGGCAAAAACTACACTTCGCACGCTTTCATGTTGTACCAACTCAGTACTATCCCCGTAAGGGGGCGAAAAACAGGCAATAAAGATTGCGTACTCTTTCATTGTAGATACCATCCCCGCAAGGGGGCGAAAAAACTTCTCCAAAAGAGAATCCCTTACATTCAATGGATACCATCCCCGTAAGGGGGCGAAAACACAACCTCTTTGGACAGGTTCTCACGGCTCTTGGTATAATCCCCGTAAGGGGGCGAAAACAAAAACCAGAAGAAAAACAGGATGCAGGAAAATGTACAATCCCCGTAAGGGGGCAAACCAAAGCAAGAAAAGTAATTTTAAGTTTCTTGCTTAACTATCCGCATTCCATGGGCTTTTTCTCTTTGCAATGTCAAGGAGGAATGCCCTATGCTCATCAACTTTACCAATCATCCTTCTGCCCTGTGGAGTGCCGAGCAAAAGGCTGCGGCACAGGTCTACGGCAAGGTGATAGACCTTGCCTTCCCTGCCATCGACCCCGCCACCAACGAGGCCGTGCTGGACTCCCTTGCCGCGGTATATGCCGACCACATCCTGCACCTTAACCCGGACGCCGTGCTCTGTCAGGGCGAGTGCACCTTTGTGTACCGGGTAGTCCAGCGTCTGGAAGCCGCAGGCATCCCCACGCTGGCCGCCTGCTCCCGCCGTAAGAGCCAGGAGACCACCTACCCGGACGGCAGTACCCTGAAGCGCAGCATCTTCACCTTTGCAGGCTTCCGCCGCTATGGCTCGCCCTGAAAAGGGATTTCAATTGTTCTACTGCCGTGGTATAATGGGGCTGCCCCGTAAGGGGACGGAAATGACTTGCGGGTGATAAAATACTTGCGCATGATGATTACAACTTATCCCCGAGAGGGGACGGAAACATCTCGATGTTTTACGACAACTGTCTTGCGGTGAATTTCAACTTATCCCCGCAAGGGGACGGAAACTGAACCGGAGAGCGCTTGTATATTCTGGAAGACAGTACCATCCCCGTAAGGGGGCGAAAACCCTGATGTCTGCACAATCTGGTTAATGTTGACGGTACCATCCCCGCAAGGGGGCGAAAACAGCCGTGCTTCTTTGTCGTTCCAGTCGTTCTCAGTACCATCCCCGTAAGGGGGCGAAAACTCGCCCAGATTTGCAAACTGCGGCACGTAGTAGGTACCCTCCCCGCAAGGGGACAAAAAACTCCGCATCAAAAAAAGATGCGGAGTTTTTCTTTTGCAAACCTTAACTTCTTGTTTTCCGTGGGCTGTTCCTCTATGAACGGAACGATTGCAGCTGCTGTGATATTTTCTCTGCTGCGGCTTTTGCATAGCGACAAAATGTGTTATAATAAAGCCAATTCCAAGCATCTCTTACAAAAACAACAAATACGTTTTCCGTTTATTGTGCAATTCTTCCACAACTCGTAAAGGAGATGGTATTTTGAACGTTCTCACCCTGCAGTCCACCTATGGCGGGCTGCTGCACGACACCGGCAAAGCGGTGTACCGTGCCGGTGGGCAGCGCGGCAGCCACAGTGAACAGGGCTACCAGTTTTTGCACGGCGTTTTGCCCGGTGCAGGCTGGGCACCGGCGCTGGACTGTGTGCGCTACCACCACGCCGCCGCGCTGCGCGGTGCAGCAAAGGCGCTGCCAGCCGATTCCCCGGCCTATATCGTTTATCTGGCAGATGATCTTTCTGCCGCCGCAGACCGCCGGGAGGTCGAAGGCGAAAGCAGTTCCTTCCGGCGGGATCTTCCGCTGGACGCGGTGTTCACCCACCTGAACGGTACGCACCCCGGCTGGACGATGCCTGCGCAGCCGCAGGACGGCAGCCTGAAGCTGCCACGGCAGCAGCCGCCGCTTTCCGCTTCCGTTTATGCAGATGCCGTGCGCAAGCTGAGCGAGTGCCTGCCGGATCTGCAGCCGCAGCCGGAGTGGATCAACTCGCTGCTGGGTCTGCTGGAAACGCAGTTCAGCTGTTTTCCGTCCAGCACCTTTACCGGCGAAAGCCCGGATGTTTCTCTGTTTGACCACGCCAAGACCACCGCAGCCATTGCGGCGTGTATCAGCGAATATGTGCAGGCAAACAACATCACCGACCTGCGCAAGGCACTTTTTGAGCAGGAGAAGGATTTTTGCCAGAAGGACGCTTTTCTGCTCTATACCGCTGATTTTTCCCGCATCCAGAAGTTTCTTTATACCGTCCATACCGAAAACGCCCTGCGCTCCCTGCGCAGCCGGTCGTTCTTTCTGGAGCTGCTCATGGAGCACTATCTGGACGAGCTTCTGGCCGGGTGCGGCGTGTCCCGCGCCAACCTGATCTACAGCGGCGGCGGACACTGCTATGTGCTGCTGCCCAACACTGCCGCTGTGGCCGATACCCTGACCCGGTGGAACCGGCAGTTCAACCGCTGGCTGCAGCTGCAGTTCGGCACCCAGCTGTTTCTGGCCAACGCATGGACACCCTGCTCCGGCAACGACCTGACCAATACCCCGGCTGAAAAAAGCCCCTACAAAGAGCTGTTCCGCCGGGTGAACCGTCTGCTGGAGCAGCACAAGTTCCACCGCTATACCGCAGAGGATCTGCGGCAGCTGAACAGTACCGCCGCTTACCCGGATGGCCGGGAATGCAAGGTGTGCGGCACCAGTGCCAACCTGAAGGATGATCTCTGCCCTTGGTGCAAACTGTTTGTAGATCTTTCCATTAAGATCCAGAACAAGCGCGTTCTGGTGGTAAGCCGTCAGCCCTCGGCTGCCGATGACTGTACGCTGCCTGCACTGGACGGCGGCAGCGAATATCTGTCCCTGACGGATCAGTTCTCTGCCCGCAAACGGCTGGCTTCCGGCGAGCCGGTCGCGCGTGTATATACCAAAAATGTACCGTCCACCGGCCTTACTTACAGCACCAACCTGTATGTGGGCGATTACACCCCCAAAGACAAAAATAGCATGGATGAGCTGGCAGAGCAGTCCGAGGGCGTGCGCCGCATTGCGGTCTGCCGTATGGATGTGGACAACCTCGGGCACGCCTTCATCTCCGGTTTCGAGCAGGAAACCGAGAAAGACCCGGTCAAACGGATGCACTATGTTACCCTGTCCCGCACCTCGGCATTCTCCCGGCAGATGTCGCTGTTTTTCAAGTGCTACATCAATGGCATTCTAGAGGGCTTGCATGTAAGTATCGTCTACGCCGGCGGCGATGATGTGTTCCTTGTGGGCGCATGGAACGATGTGCTGGAAGCAGCGCAGCGCATCCAGAACAATTTCCGTGCATTTTCCTGCGGTGCACTGACCCTCAGCGCAGGCATCGGCATCTTTGATGACCATTACCCCATCCGGCTTTCCGCCGAGGAAACCGCCGCACTGGAAGAAGCCGCCAAGCATCTGTCCGGCAAAAATGCAGTGGCACTGTTTACGCCGGAACGCAAAGCGGTCCGGGATGCAAAGGGCAATCTGCTGGTGCAGCCGGAGCAGGGGCATATTTATGCGTGGGATACGTTCCGCACAAAGGTCCTGACCGAAAAGGTCGGCTGCCTGCAAAGCTTCTTTGGCAAGGATAACGCTGAGCACGGAAACGCCCTGCTCTACAACCTGCTGGCACTGCTGCGGGAAGCGGAGAACGACCGCATCAACCTTGCGCGGTATGCTTACCTGCTGGCGCGGCTTTCCCCAAAAAAGAATGCACCGGACTATAAACTTTACGAGCAATTCTCTCACAGCATGATGGATTGGGCATTGGATGCCGTACAGCGTCACCAGCTCATCACCGCAATTTATATTTATGTCTATCAGAACAGAAAGGGTGGCGACACAGATGGCAGGATGGAATGATAATGGCCACAGCTATGGCGGCGGTGGCTATAACAACAACCGGAGCGGATATAACAACAGCTACAGCGGAAACCGCAGCGGTTCCGGCAGCTATAACAGCCGTAGCAGCTATGGACAGCAGAATGAGCTGCCGCCGGAGATCACGCCGAAAAAGGTGCCGGAAGATTATGTAGACGAAGCCGAGCGTATTATGCGCAGCCTGATGAGCCAGCCCAAAAAAGTGACCACCAGCAAGATCCGCAACCTGTTGAGCCTTGTGACAGATATCTATAACGAGGAAAACATCCGCACCGAGGAGAAGCTGCGACCCGAAAGTGTGGTCAAGCTCAACCTGATGCGTGTGCGGGTGGCTTACGAGTGTGGACGTGACAATCGTGATGATACTGTAAAGACCTTTGTAAGGCAGACAAACCTGCTGGAATACCTCAAAGGCATTTCCGATGACCGTGCGGATCTGATCCGTTTTGCTCATTACATGGAAGCGCTGGTGGCTTTTCACTGCTACTTTAGCAGCAAGGAAGGGTAATTATATGTATGGAAAAATTCTGATCCGGTGCGATCTGGAAGTGCGCACTGGTATGCACATCGGCGGTTCCTCTGCCTTTTCTGCCATTGGTGCTGTGGACAGCCCGGTGGTGCGCGACCCCTATACCGGTTATCCCATCGTACCCGGCAGCAGTCTGAAAGGCAAGCTGCGTACCCTGCTGGCTCGCAGCACATATCAGGATATCGAAGCAATGGCAAAAGCCGGAAGTTGCGACAAAGACCCCGAGCAAATCCTCCGCCTGTTCGGTTCCTCGGAACCGGTGCGTCGTTCCCGCCTGCAGTTTGCGGATGCCTTTTTGTCCAATGCCAAAGAGCTTTCCAATGTGGGTGTGACCGAGGTCAAGACCGAGAACGCAATTTCCCGTGCAAACTCCGTGGCCAATCCCCGCCAGATTGAGCGTGTGATCGCCGGCGCAAAGTTCGGTGTCAGCATCGTTTACGATGTGACCGACCCGGCACAGGTCGAGGAGGATCTTTCTCTTCTGGCCAAAGGCATGAAACTGCTGCAGATGGATTATCTGGGCGGCCATGGTTCCCGCGGCAGCGGCCGTGTCAGCCTGAAAAACTTTGCGCTGGAAGGCTATGGCGCGCAGGTGGATCTCAGCCACCTGAAATCCCTCTTTGATGAGGTGGATAGTTATGAACTATTTTCTGTTTAAGCTTCAGTTTGACACAGCTGTTCATTTCGGAGGAGCCGACTCTGCATTGTCACTTTATACCTCCGAAGAAACCCTGCGGGCAGATACCCTGTTTTCTGCCCTCTGCCATGAGACCCTCGTCCAGCATGGAGAAGAAGCCCTAGAACAGCTTTGTGCGCAGGTCCGGCAGGGAAAATTCCTGCTCAGCGATACAATGCCCTGGTATGGCGAAACGTTTTACCTGCCAAAGCCCATTGCCGCATCGGAATCCACTGAGGAAGTGGAAACCACCCTGCGTAAAAAGGTAAAAAAGCTAGCCTGGATCCCTGTGTTGGCATTTGACCGCTACGCCAGAAGCCTGCATGAAGGTCATTTTACCCCTGACGAGCAACCGGAAAGTTTTGGCACCCACTATGAGCAGACCAAGGCAGCCGTTCCCATGCAGGGGGATACCATGCCGTATCAGGTTGGACTGTTCCGTTTTGCGCCGGACTGCGGCCTGTATTTCATCTGCGGATTTACCGAAGATGGTCAGGATGAAGATCTGGAGTATTTGCTGGATTGGCTGGGCGCTACCGGCATCGGCGGCAAAGTCAGCTCTGGTTATGGAAAGTTCCATGTTGTAGACAAGATTTATCTGAATGAACCTTTTGACGAGCAGACGGAGTGGATGTATCACGCTCTTTCTGCCGAGCATGCTCCTTATCTGCTGCTGAGTACCAGCCTGCCGCAGACAGATGAACTGGATAATGCATTAGAGGGTGCCTCCTTCCAGCTGGTACGCCGCAGCGGCTTTATGGCATCCGATCGTGTGGAAACTCCACTGAAGAAAAAAACGCAGTATGCCCTTTCGGCAGGTTCTGTCCTGCAAAATCGTTATCAGGGTGCTTTGTATGATGTTGGTTTGTCGGATGTGCATCCGGTATACCGCTATTCCAAACCGATCTTTATGGGGGTGACATTATGATTCAGCAGGATCATCTGCAGATCTTTGACCTTACTCTGAATGTATGGGCACCTCTGTTTGTTGGCAATGGCAGCAGCTATACCAAAAAAGAGTACATGTACAACACCCGCAATGGCAAAGTCTCCTTTCTGGACGAGCAAAAATTTTTCAGCTTTCTAGTCGAGCACGATCTGGTGGACAAGTACGGACAGTTTATGCTTAGCGAGCAGTCCAATCTCTGGGCATTTCTGAGCAAAGACTGCGGCATTTCCGATGCAGAACTGAAAACGCTGACGCGCTATCAGATCGAGGTAGGTGATGCTCTGGATGCGGAGCACTCGCTGAAAGAGATCCATGCTTTTCAGCGTGATGCGCAGGGCCATGCCTACATTCCCGGCAGCAGCATCAAGGGTGCGCTGCGTACCGCATGGCTGCTGAGTGCGGTATTGGCTGACCGCAGTACCGGACACAGCCTTGCACCAAACCGCCGGGCCACCTTTCCGGAAGAGAAATATGTCAACCAGCTGCATCTGCGCACTCTGAAAGATGGAAGCATCGCTCCGGACGCTGTCAACAGCATTTTCCGTGGCATTCAGGTTTCCGACAGTGCCCCCATCCCGGATGCACAGATGGTCCTTGTCGGAAAATTTGATGCACTTGTGAACGGTTCCTTTGCGAAGGGCAGTAATCGCGGCATCCCCATGTGTCGGGAATGCGTAGCGTCCGGCACTAAGGTACGCTTCAAGCTGACGCTGGATCAGTCGGTGCTGAAGGGGCGCATCACCAAAGAGTCCCTTCTGAAGGCCATTCAGCAGTTTGATACTTATTACGCGCAGACGTATAGCAGGCGCTTCACTCCGCCGAGCGGTGCAGTCAACCTGCCGCAGCAGCCACACCTGATCCTTGGCGGCGGCTCCGGCTTTTTTGCCAAGTCGCTGGCATATCCCTATCTGGGTGAAGAAGAGGGGCTGCGCTGGACGGCAGAACAAATGAAACAAATGTTCCGCAACCACAAGCATGAGCGTGATGCCGAAAATGGCATTTCCCCGCACACCATGAAATATGCTCGCTTTCGTGGTCGGCTTTATCCCTATGGATATTGCGGGGTGAGTATCTTATGATCCAGCAGATTCAACTGGTTTTATCTCCGCCCACTGATGTGCGGATCCCCCAGTCGTGGTCCTATCGTCTGTATGGCTGGCTGATGTCACAGATCTCTTCTGAATTTGGAGAGCAGATGCATCTGCAAGGGGAACATCCCATTGCGCATTTTCTATGCTTTTCACCGGAAAAGCAGTCTTTGATCTGGACGGTCAACCTGCTGAATGACGCTGCTCGACAGGTAGTTTCTCCCGTTTTGGAATCTGCAAAGGAAATCCCTCTGCATGAATTGACACTCCCGGTTTCAGAGGTCCGCACCTTTCCGGCAGTCTCCGCTGAAGAACTGATCCGTTCTGGGCGCTCCCGCAGCGAAACCCGTGCCAAAATTGCTTTTCTGTCGCCTTGCGCCTTCAAGCAGTCCGGCCGCTATACTATTTTCCCGCAGGAAGCTCTGCTTTTGCAAAGTCTGATTGCGCATTGGAACGCTGCCTTTCCAGAATATGCCCTTATCGATCCTGATGCACTGCAAGCTTTACAGCAGGGGCTTCATATAGTGGATTATAATCTCCATACCACACGTTATCTGTTGAAAGAAACGCGCATTCCAGCCTTTCAAGGCAATGTGACCATCGAGGCGCGCCTTGCACCACCGCTTCTGGAACTTTGGAACGCGTTGCTCTCTTTTGCATCCCATGGCGGAGTTGGCATCAAAACCACTCTTGGAATGGGAGGCGCTGCTACGGATTTTTATAAAAAAACACCCGTTATATAAGCCTCATTGCTATCGAGAGACTGTTGCACTGCATCAGTCTCTTTTTATTGTAGCATCATACAAATTATCACGACCTCTATTATTTTTCATAAAAGCAATGCAGCTACAGTATATTTTCTGAGATCAAGAGCTTCTTTTTCAATCAGATGCGGTTTATCCTCGATCATTGAATATTCTTCTAACGGGCGCTATAATAAAAGAAAACGGTAAGGAAGTGCACCTATGCTCTACCCCGGTCTGTACGAACAGGTCATCAATAACGCACTGAACCGCGAGCTCGCAGAGATCCCGGAAGCCCGCAAGTCCACTGCGCCTATCGACACGGCGGAGGCTGCCAAAGTGCTGGCGCAGTATTTGACCGATGTGGTGCAGAAGGGTCTTGAGAACGTACAGGATAACGGCGGCGGCATCGAGGCGCAGATCCAGCTGGCAAATCAGATCGTGACCACCATCCAGAACACCACACAGGAAGCTGACTTTGCCGCGCTCGGTGTTGACCAGCGGGCAGAGCAGCTTCTTGCGCTTTTGCAGCAGAATGACCCGCGCATTGCTACAGGAAAAAGCGCAAAAGACCTTGACCGCCCGGAGACCTCTATTGCGCAAAGTTCCCTGTTTACCGGCGCTATCCATGAGCCGCAGATGTACACGGAGCTGAAAAAGGAGATCGTTTCCGCCGACCGCATTGATATGCTGGTCTCCTTTATCAAGTGGAGCGGCTTACGCCTCATCATGGACGAGCTGCGGCAGTTTGCGCAAAGCGGCGGTGAGTTGCGCATCATCACCACCTCGTATTATAAAAGAGTAGTATTTATAGACCGCTCTCCAGCGGTATGCTAC